>Ga0209208_10001253_pt1 | contig 35582 bp, 27 predicted proteins | sample S1TSphfallax_3_FD_187694 | JGI IMG/M metagenome (GOLD analysis project Ga0209208, IMG submission 187694) | Host-associated microbial communities from peat moss isolated from Minnesota, USA - S1T2_Fd - Sphagnum fallax MG (SPAdes) (version 2) | ecosystem: Host-associated > Plants > Peat moss >...
TTTGGGTGTCCACCTACCGATGGCTACTTTGAATTTTGGTTGCACTTTCGCCATGAGTCCATGATTTACAACTGTGTATTCATCCATGTCAGGACTTTCTGGCAGAGTGAAAAATTCTTCTTCTTCCATTTGTTCATCATAGATTGCAATAAAACTCTTCTCGCTTGAGTTCATTGTACTGGTTTTAGGGTTTAGGGTTTATAAAAACCTCTCACCAATTCTGGTTCCATCCACACAAGTAAACTGGAAGGAATTGGAGACCAAATATGTCCTAAACCCTAAAACCTTGATCTTTTTATGTCTCGTAGGAGGTAGCATATAGTGAATTAGTTTGGTATATAGGGTGAGAGATTATTGTCGATATACGTATGAACACTAATATCAAATATTAAACCAGTTTGGTATGATTTAAATCTTGTACCAGCTTAATACCAATACTAGTTGGTAGGGACTTGAGGTAGGACTAATTTGATACCAGTCTACATATTAGGCATATACTTGCCATATATCAGCCCAAAATCAATATTGAGCCTAATGCATGGACCAATTTGACATCAAAAGTTTTTAAATTAACCAATACTAATACCAACTAACATCAAAATAAGTTAACACCAAGCCAACACTAGTAGCAGCATCTTTTTTTAAGACCTTTCTGGTTTGCAAAGTGGCCATCATCCATAGGAATATGTGGAAATAATGGCAATCATTTTTATGAAAATTTAGCCAAATATGATTGAAAGCCAATAATAAAATCCAAAACTCTGATAATCCTAATGTATGTGTGGCCACCTAATGAAAACCAAACATACTATGTTGGGTTATAACAAGAAGTTCATCCACATTTTTTATTTTTTTCATTTGGTGCAAATCTTGAGGATGTAATGGCAAGTTCAATCAAATTTCTAAAATTTCCCCTATTCATACAACTATTGGGGTAGGTTCATTCATTCTGTTGTTTTTATTCTTGCATTTGCAACAACTTTTGGCCAAGGATGGAATTGTAAGCCCATTCTTTTTCTTCTTGCCTTTCCTTTCTTCACAACTGTTGGGGCTATAATGTTATATTTATTCATCTTTTTTTTTCTTTTTTCTTTTGCTACAACTTTTGGGGTGTAGGGGAATCACTCAAATATCTGGGGCATGTTATTCAAAGCCTTTGACACTTTAGGTCAACAATACAAAAAGAAATTATCTTATTTTTAAAATTCCACACAACCTCACCATTTCTATATTTTGCAGAGTCCATATGCCTACACAAAAAAAATTCTTGAAACTTGTTTTGGCTAAACATATTTTCAAATATCTACTTTCTATGGTGAGTGAGGGGGAACAAACGGGAAAAAATGTTAACTTCAATCCCTCTTTAATTGTTTTCAATGAAACTAACTGTTTTGTAAAAAACATTAAGCCAAAAACACATTGTAATATATGTGGATCTTTAGGTGGATTCTCCAATTTTGGAATGGTCCACTGCAATGTATTTTCACTTCAGCCTTCATTCACCTTTGTATTTTGTTATCTTCTCACAACTTCTTGAAGATGCAACAGTAGTAGGCTCATTCCCCTTTTTTCCTCACAACTTTTGGGGCTCTAGTGGTATATTCATTCACCTTTATTTTTTCTTCTTTTGTTCATGTGCAACCCATGAGATGCAATTGTAAGGACATTCATCATATACAAAAAAAAGAAAGGGAAAAATGAGAAATATTTCCAAATACATAATAAACTCGTAATAAGATCTAGTTGACCAATGAATATGTTTTGACACCATTAGTAAGTTTACATAAAATGGATCCAACACCCTTAGGGTCCCATGGTACTACAAAACTACACCGCTATTGACAAATATCTAAGGATGTACAAAGAAATTGGGAATTATTTTACATTTATGCTTCTAATTAGATTTTTTGAATGGCCATGACTAGGCGCAACTTAATGTATTTCTATGGCATGAGTGCTATTGGACAAGTTGCAATTCACCAAGGGGCAATTTGCATGTGGTTATTTGTTAAGTAAAAAAGGCAAACATCACTTTGTAAGATAATCACCATTCAATGAAAAATGGTTTCTTTAGACAATTGCTTAGAATCCCAATACCTTGGCAAAGAATATTTTAAAAACACCACCAATGATCTCACAAGTTTATACAAATAAAAAACTTTTGAAAAAACACCACATTGGTGGTGTTTTTTCAAAGGTTTCTTATTTGTATAAACTTGTTATCTCACTTTGTGGAGGAATGATTTTGTGTTTGTTGCCTATTTTGCATACAACAAATCATAGTTGTTATGCAAGCCATAAATTGCAAGGGAAAAGAAACATTACATTGAGTTTGATCAAGCAAGCTTTGTAGATGTGGAAGTGATTCCATTCATTGAAGATGAGGTGGTTGTGATTAACATACTCAACTTTGATCTTGTTATTACCTCAACATGAATAAATGTAATCTTTGATGCTTTTAATCAAGCAATATCATTTCCATTGATCCATTTTGGCTATATTGTCTACTTGATGATTTGGGTGACTTTTGAACCTTTCCAACTACAAATACACTATGATAATACTAACAAAATACCCCAAATTAAAATATCCAAGATATCATTGGAATTTTGAATGTATTATTATATATGAAATAATGTTGCAAAACAAGACATATATTACAATACTACAACATGGATATTTAATTTCTTGACCAAAAATGTGTTGAAAGCAAAACAAGCCTTTTTGCATGAAGATGTCCAAAATCAAATCAACTAAAGACATGGATGACAAAGCTAAGGACAAAAAAAGTTCATTCATTTCTATATAATGTTTTATGAACCTTTTGAGAAACTACATATATGTAACTTATAAAATGAACTTGTTATAGAACATAAAATTTCTTCATCAAATTTGCAATAATAGGTTGTATAAGCATAAAGCCAATAGACCATCCACTTCCCTCAAGCCAACCACCCATTCTCCTTTAAGCTGGTTACTACGTCACTAATTGCTTCTTCAATGGGTTGTTGGTATTGGAATCCAATTTCATTCAATTTGTTCGTTGACATATGGCCTAGTGGTACCATCACTGCCATCACTGTATCCTGATAATTAGCCCTGCAAGTCCATGCCCCATTAGTTAAACCATCAATATCAACTTTAATTGGAAATTAAAAAAAACTTTTGCAAAACAATGCAATTGGGTGTGGCTACTTTGATCGTGACCTATGTCCATAAGTTTTGTTTCAAATAATATTTGGGTATTCTCTCCTAAATGATAGGGAGGAATAACTTATACATTTGGTCACTTCCTTCATTGTGAAGGATATTGAGGCTATAAGTGTAAGGTAAAGCCCACGGGGGTAGACTTTATGGTAATAAAGGCCCTATGAAGTGGAGCCAAGTGCTGATTCAATTCCTATAAAATCTACACCCAAAGACTTTACATGATGTAAAAACCATTGTTGTATTTTTTTAAAAACAATTTCCCATGATACTTCACAGGTACTCACTAGATACCCACTAGGTATCACAAGAAACAAACAAGAAGCTTTTTGAAAATGTCTACAAGCTACAATTATGTTTTCGTAAAATTGGTCATCTTTTTAGATTAGATAATTAATGTGTTCTCTAGGTAAACTAAAAAAGCCAATGTAGGTTTTACAGGTCCCTAGTCAAGTTGATATTGAAAAAACAAGAAATGACCCAATGGGGTTAACCATTGGGAACCTTTCACCTACATAAAAGAACATACGATCACTTTCTTTATGAGACTACTGCCACACTCTTAGGGTCCTACCAAAATATTAATAAATCAATGTTGACATAACAAAACCAAGAGAAATTAAAGTTTAATTATGTAGGAGGAATGATTTCATAATACAAAACAAATTCATTTGTTTAATTCTTCCTACATAACTTACTTGGCACAAATGGGGTATGTAGGATACATCTTGGTCAAAAGTGCCCCAAGATCAAAATCGAGTGATGTACTGCAACATATGTTGCGACCAGTGGCATGTGGAGACTCATATGCCAATATGTGTGCCCTTGCCACATCCTTCACACCCACAAGAATCACATCGACATCTCGATATGGCTTGGTTGTTCCTACAAATTCCAACATGACATCACACATCTCACCAAGCTTCTAAAATGAATTTGAAATATGACTCTTACATATTACAAAGTTTGCTTCCCCTAGGGCATTTTTGGTGTCCTACATAGCACTGTCTTTAATGTAAAAGAACTAGAAGGCCAATTGTGCCATGATTAGGCAATAATTTGCACTTCTTTGAAAACAACTGAATTTTGCAATTTAAAAAGCTTGGAACATGGTTATGAAGCTAATGTACATGAAGGATTGGAGCTTGCCTCAAATGTGTAAGAATCACACAAGGCATCACATGTTTTGTAGTTACAAACAAGCTCTCATCGAAATATGATCAGATTTAAAGTATGAGAAAGGTCTATTTTGACAATTTTAGGTTCATTAAAACCAAGGCCATGGGACAAGGCACCTCCAATTTTGAAAGGGTCTCATTCAAATCTTGAAAATACATTTTAGTGGGAAGGTTTACATATACAAATAAACAAAAATATTATAGCAAGGAGACATGTCAAGGAGTCTCGCCATTTAGGTAGTCTCGAATGACCTCAAGTCCCGCGTTTGGGGAGGCTTGTAAGGTAGAACCCAAGACTGAAACAGGGTGGATGGCCACCATGTTTAACCCTTTCTCATTTACAAAATCCCATGCAGCTTTTTCTGCAAGTGTCTTGGACAAAAAATACCACATCTACAACAAGCACTTTATTATCATGAACCCTTTGAAATCAGAGATAATTCAAATTTCAAAACACACCATTAAAGATCAAGACTAATAAGATTTAGGAAACAAATGCAAACTCCACAATACCTTCAAAGATCAAGAAATGTGAACTCCACAATCAATACTTTCAAAGATCAAGAATAAGAAATGCAGGAGATAAAAATCAAACTTCAGAATACCTTGAAAGATTTTAAGACTAAGAAGATGTAGGAAGCAAAATGTGAGCTCCAAAGTACCTTGTTTTCTCTACAAAAGTCTAGATCGCTCCAAAGGCTTTCATCAATACCACCCATGGAATTGCGTTTATTAGTGAAGATGATAGCTGCTATAGATGATGTCAAAACCACCTTCTTTGTTTGTGCTTTTGCACAGGAAGCTAGCACATTCAGAGTTCCATTGACCGCTGGATCAATTACTTCAGCCTGCCATGTACACAAATTTTCTATGCCTTTAGAGGACACAAATCCCCATGATCATCCACCATTTATCTTTCTTTCCATCTTGGTTCCAATATATTGCTTCTTCCAGAACAATATTTGTTGAATTTCATGGAAGTTAACATTTGCTGCTCTTTTTGGGCTAAATCTAAGGGAGGATCAGTGGAGTGTTTAGATTATCCTTTGTTTTGGATCGAAGCAAAATAGAATCTTCCAAAAACATTTGATTTTGCCACAAGTTGCAGCATGAACAACAAGGTGAAAATTTGCAACGTGAAGAAGAAGAAGAAGAAGACCTGGGGGTCGGTGATATCTTTGAGGAGAACTGGAGATGCAGTGTGAAATACCCCATCACAACCTTCCACAACATTATCAAAGCATCCCGGCTCCATTAACTCGGCAACAAACAACTTCAGGCGATCACTGGCACCTGGCAACTCAAGCAGATGCTTTGAGTTCTCTGCCCCATGTACCATATCACAACCACCACCTTGTTTGTCACTACCCCAATGCAAAAGCCCTTCACTTATTTTCAAAATTCTAACAAGGATATCCCTAGAATAGCAGCAACTCCAGTCACACTATAAACCCATGCAAACCAGTTTGACAACAGATGTTGACAACAAATTATTGCCATATAGTTCAAGTGCATTGAGCTGCTGAACTTGCATGTTATAATACATTTGTTGTTGAAATTGTTGCACATCATCGATCAAACCTCAATACATGATCACAACACCCAAAGTACTTAATCCTGGGCATCTCACACTTAATGCACAAACACCCATTGTGTTCTCATCTCATCTCATCTCATCTCATCTCATGGAAGAAGATGATCGAGTGGAATCAAGATTATTGTACAAGACATATAATTCGTCCCACCTAGGTTGCGAACAGTGCCTCGAACTGTGTAGCCATGATCAAGCAGTGTCTTCACAATCCAGGAGCCAATGAAGCCTCCTGCTCCAGTCACACAAACCGTCTTGCCTGCCATTTTTTTGTTCTCTTGTATATTTGTTGAGTTTTGTGAGTTTTGTTGTTTGCTTGATGAGTCTAGTCTTCTTGGCAGCTTAACTGATTCTGAGCTTCACTAGAAATTCCACTGAATTCCACTGAAATTATAGCTGAGACTGAGTAATGGCTATTATCTGATGTGATTGTCACTCCGGAGAGATTCCGGCCTATTGTGACTTGGGAGTAAATTGGGACTCTAGAGGCATTCCTTAAGAACGCATCTCAGGTGTCCTTTTCTAGCACCTTTTTCAGGCCAATGAAAACCTGGGAACGTTTTCTACATTTAGATTCTGCATGTGATTTTTCATGATGTATATTCCGCATGTTTTGTTTTTTTCGGTCAAACAAAACATGCAGAATATACATCATGAAAAACCCTAATACCGAAGATGGTAGAGTACCTTCTGTAGAGGTGAAGGGTCTGAAAATAGACCCTTCTGAATTTTCAACCCATTCCCTTGGGCCAGGATCTCAATTCCAAAAGGGTCTATTTTCCAGACCCTTCACATACTACTATGTAAAGAAAGGGGCTGATTTTTCTTGTTTTCTTTCCCATTTCTTTCTGCCATATCCACGGTACATAATAAAAGGTCGCAGAAAATAAAAGAAGACTTCAAAGAAAAAATCATAACTGTACTTTTCCGAAACCCAAAGGCCCAGTTGACAGGCTGTATGGGGCCTCCTGGATTTGGGAAGATACTTGGGCTCGGGAGGGTCCAAAAATTACAATCCCTCTTCAAACAGTTTGCTGATGCCGCTTAAGTGATGGCTGCATTGCGTCGAAGCTGCTAGGGTGCTCAAGCAAAGCTTCTGAAGATGTGAGCGATGGCGTTGCAGAGATTGGCAATCTCTGTAGCTTCATGCAAGGATACAGGAACAAAGGGACGCCAGAGTTTCTGAAGAATAGTAAATTTAAGTGCGCAATTTTCAAAGTTATAGCTTACGGCCAATGATAGAGCCTAAAATCTTCATTTTCTGAAGATCTGTAATTAGCCATATCACCAAAGTTAAGCCCTATTTTCAAACTGCCACGCAGGCATGCCACATCATGACATCTAATGCCACGTCATGGAATGGTATGCCCGTATCTTTTTTTTCCCCCTTTTTTTCCCTTTTTTTTCCTGGGGCTGTGGATGCCCAGTATTATGAGGAAAAACTGGTTGCTTGTGAACAGGCCCTGGTAGAACCTATGACCACCTAATGGAATGGCAGGCTGCCCTACCAGACACGTTTGTTCCAAGGTGGGAAAGGCCCTACTGAGCTTGTGCCATAGTATGGAACTGATTTTCAAATATACAAACCAATCATGAGGTGTAGTAAATTATGGTGCATTCACACTTGATGTTAAGTCAGTGTTAAATGAAAACATAGGTGGCATCCTAGGTGGCACCCAATGTTAAATGGGTGATAGCTTAATGTTAAGCGAATGTTAGCTTAACATAAAAATTTCATGATACTAGGTTTAATTCCTACATGGTTAGCCCGGTGTTAGGTGACACAACACTAGAGTCCCTAACACCAAGTGTCAACACACCTTTAGTTTACAAAATTCCTGATGATGTCATGCAATCCCTTTGGGAGTGCAAAGTACTTAAAAAAAGAGCGAAAAGATTACAGATAGAGCTGAAAAGAAGCAAAAAGAAAGATCGAGCTGGATTTCAGGCCAGCACCTTGGGACAAGACCTCAGTTCAAAAGGTTACTGGTTTTTTTTTTAAAAAAAATTAATTAATTAGTTAATTTATTTATTTATAAATTTTACGAACCTTCTCCTATACGAAAAGTACACTTTTCAAATATTGCAAAATTGTGGCCAGGGAGAGTCCTGAAAATACAGTACTGAAGTGAAGAATCTGACCTAATCCAAGCTGGACTTTACAAAATGTGTAAGGCCCAGTACAGCCTCCCACATTTCGGAAGGTACAGTTTTCAAACTCAGTACTATATCTTTTGCATTTTGCATCTTTTTTTCTCAATTTATTACTTTTTAAAAATTATATAAGGAAATGGAAAGAAAAATCACACAGGTCTTTACATAGGGGAAGGGTCTAAAAATAGACCCTTCTGGATTTGAGATCCGGTCCCAAGGCCGGTAAATCGAAGGCCAGTAACACCCTGTCAACTGAGCCATCCGGATTTCAGAAGGTACAGTTTTTTGTTTTCCCCCCTTTTACGTCTTCTTTTCTTTTCTGTCGCCTTTTATAAGTATGATGCATACCTCAAGTAGGTGCAGTGGCTAGGATCCTCAGCCTTTACTAGCAGTAAATGCCGACTGTCCTGGTGGGCTAGTAGATTTTTTGGTATCCTGCCTAAATCTGGCGACTCCTAAATTTTGTTTGTCAAGATATGGCGATTTTTTTTTAATCTAAAAAATCCCTATGTTGCATTTGTCAGCCCTTTTTTGTGTCGCCAGGTTGCGAAAATTCGCGAAGAAAAAAGAAAGAAAAAAAAGAAGCAATGTATACGGTAGAAAGTCGCCAGAAAGAAAACAGGAAACAAGCCCTTTCTTTAGGTAGGTGAAGGGTCCGAGAATAGACCCTTCCAGATTTGGGATCCCTGCCCCGGACCCTTCTCATATACCACACATCCCCCACTGGGGTTGCAAACAGTCCCTCGAACCCTGTAGCCAGGATCAAGAAGCGGCTTCACAAGCCAAGAGCGCAATGAAGCCAGAGAAGCTCCAGTCACACAAATCATCTTGCCTGCCATATTTTTTCTTTTGTTGGCGTTGTCTACCAAGGCAAGCATATTGTGTTTGGATTCCTTATAGAGTATAGTAGCTTAAGGAATTTTGGCCCCCAGGTAGTAGGTCTAATTTTATATGAGGATGTTTGAAAGGTGATATTTTTGCTTGTGTTGAAACTTCAGATTAGCTATAGAGTTATGATATCTTGAAAGATTTTGGTTTCTTGTAGAGGATTTTTTGAAGATTATATTTTTGCATGGTGAAATACTTGAGTTTCCATAATTCTTCTTCTGCCTTAAGATACTTTTAATGTAAATGGCAAGGCTGCAGTGTGACACACCCCTTGTTTTGTTGGGTTTGTGAACTATATCCGTTTTTGCCTTCTCCTCCTGCCCTGTGAGGCCTGAACTTCACAAAGGGCTTATTTCAGAATTATGAAGTGCATAAAATTAAAGCAAATTGGGTAGGGAAAATGTGATGATTAGAGATTTGATTTTCTTGTAGAGTGTATTCTCCTTTGCAGCTCAATTGCTTTTGAGTGCTAGAATTCCACAGAAATTCTAGCTAGAGACTGATTAATTGGTCATGATCTGATGTAATGTCACTCAGGAGAGATTCCAACCTTCACCATAAGCTTGCTTCTTGTGAACACATAAAATGGAGCCAATGAGAATTATGCAGAGCATTAAATGGTTTCTGAATTTGGATTGTGCATGCTTTTGCACATTTGTGCACAATAGTTATGGCCCATGGGTCTCTGTGTGAAAGTGATACATGAAAAATGCACAATGGAAGCATTGGTATCATTCGGGTAATCATTTGTTTGAGAAGTCAGTGGCCAGGGTGAACCAGCACCCACACTGGTACCTTCACTATCTCAAGTGAGGACTCTTAGTGACCAAATTAAGCTCAGAAAATGTTAGATTTGGACTCAAAGACCCTAATGTAGTCAAACTGTGGGATAGTTACAACTTTATAAGCAAGTTAAAAGGATATTGTGATTTTGACAATGGTACTAATGTGGGTGCTAGTTCACCCAAGGTCTACTGTCATATTTAGACAATGAGTTCTGAAAGTCGAAACCAGTCTTGGGTAATTCTTAGAAATAGGGACAGATACTCACTGGTTATACATCTTGGTTAATCTCTCTCTATGAGGAGATGTGCGATGCACACCAATGTATGTTAAAGCCATTTGGAAACTTCCGGGTTTGAAACAAAATAAAATAGAAGTGAAAAGTGAGAAATACACTTATGTAACTTTGTAGGACAAATAGTCATTATATGAAAGAAAATATGCCATTGTTAGAACAAATAGACTATTGGTTTTGAGCAGTTTTTGGTAGTGAAAATTGCAAAGCTAAATACCGCATACCAAATTGAAGTGCAACAAACAAAATTGTATAAAAGACATCATATTGTATTGAACCACACTTCATGGAGAGAACACACTTGTGGAAATTGAACAACATGAAAGAGGCAAATTGTATTATAAAATGTATCACCACACACACACACACAATGGACTTTCAAGCCCACAAATAAGTATGCACATATCCAAGTAGTAGACACTGAAAACCATAAGTGCTGGGTGGTGAGTACCTAAAATATCTCTAAACCTGATCTTATCTGCAAAGCTTGAAGTTAAAATTCAAAGTCATAAACTTATCATCATTTTTTTGGTTTTTGGTACAAAAAAATTAGTAATAGAAAATTGATACTAACATTCTTGTAGTGAATTCAATAATAGAAAATCAATGCTAAGACTCCTATACAAAATTTTCAGTAATAGACATCCGATACCCTATATTAAAATTTCAGTAATAAAAAATCCAATTTTTTGACCTTTAACAATTGATCTCACATCTTGTCATGTTTTGACCCTAGGGTCAAGTGCATAGCCAAGTGTGACTTATCTTCCCAATGTTTTAGTTGTCATCAGTAATCTTTTCCATGGCATTTAGACTTGGCTAGTACTCCCTCAGCCTTCGATTGCTAAACTTCCTTAGTGCATGCGCACCTGACCCATTGACCCAATAGCTATCCAACTTTTGCAATGTGCCAACAAAACCAAACGTGTGAAAACACATGATGCAATGTGTGACATGTTTTAATTACTTCCATCATTCAGGAGGTCAATGACCACATGGGATATGAACATGTGTTTCCTTCGGTCTCCCCCAACTCCTCTTGTTGAGGAGTCAACATCATCATCATCTCAAAAGATGATGTCCACACCTTAATTGATGTTGTCATAGCAAACCCCATGCAAATGAAGTGTGCACTAAATAATAATACATAAATTTATTTCATGGACTCAAATAGAACTTCTGATCTAGGATTGTAAAACCAATGGTATGTAAATATGACATGAGGTCTATATGACCCTTTGAACCTTGCTAGGTTCACAAAGTGGGAATGGATGGCAATTGTCAACAAGGGGTAGGGAAATTTTCATCAAAAGTTGAATTGTCGATTGGTATGTCTAAGGTAATAGGAGTCAACAATTCCTCCAAAAACACATTTAGCTATCTTAACAAGTTGATGTGGCAAACTACAATTGGTTTCTCATTCCTTTTTCCATTGGTTATGTCCTTTCACCATGCCCTTAAACATTGGTTACAGTATTTTTAATGTGTTTTTAGATGTACCCTAAATACTCATTAGATTCATTTCAAATATGTACAAATGCTAAATTACATGATAGGTTAAAAATATTATTCTACTTTTAACATATTTTTAACATCATTTTAGTTAAGCACTGAGAATCATGTGAAATAAAACATTGATCACAATTGATCAACTATACGTTTTACTATGATACTACCTGGATTTCTTTATGTTCATTGTGTGGTTTTTTTCACTGATTATAGTGAAATCACATTCCATTAAGAACTAAAATAATTTCATGGTTTCAATGTATAGATTATGTGAGAATGAATTCACTCAAAAAGAATCACCGAGTCTATGGTGCTGATTGCTTCATGCCATCACCTTAGAAAGCCATTAAAAAAATTTCAGCCTTTGTATGGGCTTTGAAAATGAATTAGCTGTTCACCTTGTAAAATTGTTTCTCAAAGGAAACTTAAGCAACTGTGCAGTACAAGTTTTGATGTTGTGGTCATAAAACGCAAAAAAACACTTTGTTTGTCCACCAAACTATAAATAAATGAATAAACCTTCATTTATCCAACCATAAAGAACCATGGAAACAGCTACTATGAAAAGAGAAACAGCTTGATGAATAGAGAAGATCAGTAGACTTGGGGAAAATTCTTGAATAACTAACTGTCAGATTTGTAGTGGCCTACCTACACTCAAGCCATTTTGATTGTTGGCATTTGCATTTTCCCCTTTTGTTTTCACTGAACACTAAAAACACAAAACCAGGCTAAATGGGGGTAATATGGAAGTGCAATAAAGAGAGAACCACCACTGATTGATGGCACCTTGTTTTGTGGTAAATTAGAGTGCACACTGGTGTGGGAATCTCCAACAGCAAGTAGGCTGTGCTGGTCATTAGCACATTACCATTTGTCGTGCACATTCTTCACCACTCTGCAAGGGTAGCGGTTTGGTTATTGACTACCTTCCAGTCCCCCACTTCTGGTATTTGTTGAAGCACATTCGGATTATTTAGTCTTTTCCAAAAAGTTTTCTCTTGAATCCTGTGATGGGTGTTTGCCAGTCAGCAAAGTTTCTAGTTTAAGCTTCGTCACATTTGCTGCACAGAGTCTTTTTTACTACAGCAAATGTGAGGAAGCACAAGACTCAATATAATCATTTGTTTGCTTAAAGTGACTTAACTGCATTGTTGTGTCACTTCATTGTTGGAGAATTAAGGTCTGCAGCTGGACAATTGGTTGCATGGGTTTTACTCCCCTTGTAGAGAACCTTACATTCTGGCATGTGGAAGGTTATGACCTCAATGCTGCTTGCTCCAATGTGTGATATGGTGGTTGTGCATGCTAGTTGTTGGGTGTATTCCTGTGAGTTGGACTTGAGCATATATGTACACAATTAACTTTGCAGATTCAATTTGTGTAGCCCTGCTGATCATTTAGCCAATGTGTCAAGAATTATTTCTGTTGTTTGTGTTTTTTCTTAATTTGTTCCTGTGAGTGGATGAAGTACTTTGTGTTTTGTGTCCACTTGATGTGTCCTGGGGTTTAGGGTTTCTTAGAATCTTTGCAAACTTATCTTGGTCTTGTGTAGTTTCTGGTACATTGAAATTTTTAAATTGTATCCATGGTAATGAACTTAGCAAATTGCAATTGAAGGTGATATAAGAAGCTATTTTGGTAGCAGGAATTGTTTTGGGTAATTTATGAATGGGAGTCAGACTTAATAGCTGTTCTCAAATTTTTTTTGGCATTTGTTCATAGCTGTTGGTTCTCAAATTTTTCTAAAAAGTCAAAGAACCTGTCAAACTACCGCCAGTTCTTTCATGAAAACTGGAAGAAACTGAGAGGTTTCAAAAAACTGAAACTGGACAATTCATTGATTTTTTTTTTCAAAGAACTAGAACCAGCCAGTTCTTTGATTCCGATTTGTTTTAAAAAATCAGAACCTGTGGTTGTTTGAAAATTCAAAGAACCGTACAACACTGATCCATACAGTAGAGGTACTCTTTAATATGTTCGAAGATTACATTCTTGCAATTGCTTTGCTGAAGTTAGGTCACTCATTGTGCTTAAGTGGAGGAAATCCATGCACCAAGATAAGCTTATTTGCCATGGTGATGATCCCCAAGTGGGCTATTGGTAATACATAATAACCAAGGGGGCAAGTGGGCTTTTCAAGCTGTGGTGGCAATTCAGTGAAGACTATTAGACATTCCCAATGAACGTCACCTAATACATATTACAACATATGCACATATAGAGAAGGGTACCCATATTTAATTTCAACACCTTTGGACCACCTTGTTCCATGTTCAGCATGTGGCACCAAGCTTCACGCACAACACATTTGAATAAATTAATTTGAGGCTTTCTAAGACCATTTTTTTTGCTGACAATCTCATCACCCAAAATTCCAAATACATTTTGGGTGTATTGTATACCATTCTTTAATATAAATCTTTTTATTTTGTTTAAGAATAGCTTGTTATGTTTGGTTCAAGATGAAACAATGCATATTAAAGCCTTCACAATCATTAACACTTGCTTCCTTTCATTGTAGCTGGTTGGTAATTATAATGGGTTTTCCTTGTGTTTGCCAAACAAAAGAAAAAATGACATAAAGGTTGCCACTTCAATGAGAGAGTATGTCTTTTCAACTATAGGGTTATGGCCTTCACCTGTAACTGCACGTATTCTAATGATCATAGAATCTTAACTAAAGTGTTGCTTGTTCTTACCCCTTGAAATAACCACAATATTTTTTGTGGATCAATGTGACCATTATTGTAGGTGGGTTGCTTGTTAATGTAAATATCAGTGTCCAGTGGTTATTAGAAACAACAGCAGACCCCAACAGTCATCAGAGAGATTCTGAAATTCATAACCATGGTTCTCAAAAAATCAAAGACCTGGTTTTTGAAATATCCAGGACGAGCAGTGCTCTTTTGGAAGAACTGGAACAGATGGTTTTTTATAAATTCAAATAACCGCACAACACTGGTAAATATAACCTTAATTGCATGGCAGTGTAGGTGAATTGAACTCACAAACAAAGCTAGCCATAAGTCGGAACTCCCAAGTTACTCCTTTGAATTCAGTACATAAAAACATTTCAAGATCATCAACCTTTTGGATGAAAGGTTTTGACCATCGTCATATTTAACCGTTTGATACACTCTTGTAAATTATTACACATTTCACAATTATAGATGTTCTTTTTCTTCAAGTTAATATGATGCACAAAAGTCATTTGCCAAATAGACAAACAGTGTCCGCTTTTAAGGTGGATTGTACATTTTGATTTAGAATTTCAGGTCAATTGTCAAATACTAGAAACAAGCAGTGATTTTTACAACTGATCTGACATAACTTTTCTTCCAACAAATTATTCATTTTTTCTCACTTTTGATGAATGTTGGCCAATGCATAATTTGCTTGTTTGTTTGGATTTCTTCCTTCTTTCTGTGTCAGTGTGTGGTAAACTGGCTTTTGCAACCTGCATTATAAATATTCACATATTACGTTTTAATTTGATTTTACGAGGTTCGCTCTTGACTGCATTTCCATATTATCCCCATTTAGCCTGGTTTTGTGTTTTTGGTGTTCAGTGAAAACAAAAGGGGAAAAAACAAATGCCAACAATCAAAATGGCTTGAGTGTAGGTCGGCCACTGCAAATCTGACAATTTCTTTTTCAAGAATTTTCCCCAAGTCTACTGATCTTCTCTGTTCATCAAGCTGTTTCTCTTTGCATCAGAGCTGCTTCGATGCGTTGAACAGTTGCTGAGATGAGTTTGGTCACAGTAGCGACGCATTCCGGTGAGATTCTTGCTGATGGAATTGTTTCCGCGAGGAGGACTTGGAATGCTACGGTCAGTAACGACCCATGGCCGGTCCTGCGCGGGCTGTCAGACGTTAGTTGAGCGCCAGCAGTGCCGTGCGATGCCGTTGTCGCGTTCCTATTCTCTGGTCCGTCAGGTAGAATGGCAAAACCCACGGGAAGGAGTGCGACGTAAGCCGGATCCCCACCTCGCATTATGAGATTCATGGCTGGAATATCGACAGGTGCGTAGATGACCAGAGAGCCCGAGACATCTCTGTAGCTCTCTTGAAGGATGAGATAGTTGCTTTCGTTGGAGTACAAAGGATTCACGCCCAAGAGTGATATACTGTTGCCTGGGTCTTGTCCTTTCGCAATGTGGGCCATTTTGGTTACCGAACCACCGTTGGAGAGAATGTCCCACTCGCTTCGTAGACTCTCATCCCGCAAGAAGTTTATGGAGTGTTGTTTTTGGCCAAATAAGTTATTGTGCATTGAAATGAAGGGACCAGGGATAGGCTTGGCTGGGGTAACACTGGCAGCCATAGGGACGTCGCCGCGCTTAAGATGGTTCCATGAGGCTCTCCCAGGTTGTCAATACTGTTGCGTCTCATCACGCGTACGTCGTCATTTTCGCCGCTACTTGCGAGAGTTGTCCAAGAATGCGCCGCAGAATCGCTTACCGCTGCGCAGAAGTTGTTGGTCATGCGCTGTCCTAGCTTTAGCATACTACGACGCCCATCGGCAGTCGGTACCCATGCCAAATCTGTCGAGGGTACGTTAGTGGCCAGTAGACTTGCAGGCAAGCGCTCGCATTGACGCTGTAAAGTGGCTATCCATCTCTGTGCCCCGAAAGCCATCCCGCTGTTCACCAGGTCTCTATAATTGTAGTGCACACCTAGGTCGTCGTATTCCATGTGCTCCACTGCACTCACCTATGGTTATGTATGACCTATTTACCTATTAAAATAAATATTCATATTTTTAATTTTTTCCAAACTACAATTAATATGCCATTTGGCAAAAAATTTATCGTGCCATGTGTCACAATCTCAATTCATCATTAACAATCATAATGGATGATGGAGTTCAATATTTCAATTTTTTTAATGTCCAAAATTTTCATAATGTCATGTCTTGAAGTTGACGTCCCGTCATTTTGATCGACAGTTCCAACAAGCCTTGATGGATGGCTCTGGCCATATGCTCTTTGAAGTTGGCACCAGGGATAAGAGTCTTATCGCACAACTCACAGAAACAAAGGCTCGCTCTCCTCGAAGGTGCCATGACCGCAAAAAAAAGGAAAGTTGGATGCTGACTAAGAAGAAGATGTCGCAAGGGAAGAATGTGAGAAGGAAACTAAGGAAGACATACGAACAACAAGAAGACAAAGGAGGGGGAACATTCGGTCATGCAAAAAAGGTGCGGAGTCCTTTCGCTCAGCAACATTTCCTTCAAGGGGGGGTTCACCAAGCCAAGGGCGAAGCATCGACATTGGGAGCCTGGTCGAACGCGAGTGCAGTGCGGGCAGGACAAAGATACAAGTGCGCACAGGAGAAGCAAGTCAAGAGCTGGCAAATCCGGAGTCGAATAGAAGGGTGTAAGGCATTATCGAGTGAAAGAGGGGCGTAAGCAGATGTTGGGAACCACCGGGAGGAAGAGGGGTGCAAGGACAAAGCCATTGAGCAGAGAGCTATAGAGTCATTGTCGGGCACAAGAGGGGCGCAAGGAAACGTCGAGAGCCGCCAAGCGGAAGGGGGGCGCAAGGAAAGATCCGTGGAGTGGAAAGGTGCAAAGTCGTTGTCAAGGGGAAGAGGGGTGGAAAAAGGACGAGACCTCCTCAGCCACACGGGTGGAATCGAAGGGCGAAAAATGAAGGCTAAATGGAAGAAGGGCAGGAGGGGCACCGAGCTGAAGTGGGAGGGCAAGTGAAAATGCTTTGGGGAAGAAAAAAGGAGCAATGGAGTTAAAAATTTTGGGTGAAGAGGAAGCGGAGCATTTTTTGCTTGAGAAGCTCCAGGGTTTGCGCGTGAGAGGGCAACCTAAAAAGGAAAGGAGGGCGAATGCAACCCATGGCAAAGATCATGCGGATTTTGTTGAACAAGAGGACAACCGGGAAACGTTTTGGGTCCCTTATCGACTATTTCAATAGAAGCGAATGGTGTCTTTGTCATAGCGAGCATTCCACAGAGTTTTGAAATGTTATGGAAGCCACCTAGTGAGGCAAGGACAAGTTGGGGAAAAAGTTCAAGATGCAAAGCACGGCATTCAATGATGCAGGATCTCCATCGGTTCACAAGATGGAGCAGGCGCTTGCAGTTTTTGTTATAAGTTTTGTTATAACTTGAGAGCACGGCATTCAATGGTGCATTTTTGGGATATGCATTTTTGCGAAGCTAGAAGACGAGCTTGCAACTAGCTAGTTTTCTTGATCCTACTCATGTACCATCGGAGCAACGGTCGTGCAGCAACGCAAGGTAATAAGACATTTCTTTCTTTGGGAAAGAAAAAGAGGAGAGAACCTCCGTTCGTTCCCAGGTATGTTTCTTCGCAAAGGATCTACCTAGATTCTTAGGAAATAATTGATTGTACCAGTTTCTCGTCGCGAAAAGAACACTTCCGCATATCGAACTAGTTCGGAGGCACGACCACCTAATACAATGGAAAGTTTCAAGGATTTGTATCGAAACATCACTACAGGAACCTTGAACATCCGTCTCAATCATTTTTTTTTTTGAATTGTTGAAATGGTAAGCCTCCGTCTAAGCTCTTCAACCCGGTTTTGTATTGTCCTTCAGTTTAGTCGTCAAAGGTCAGCGAACACGAGCATAGGTTTATTTTCATCCTGCATTTGGTCTCACAACCTTAACTTTGGGCTCGTAACTAAGGCAAAGGGGTTGCAAGGGTGTAGGCCAAGAGGAAGCTCGGGAGTCACATCACATATGCCCAGGAGTGTAGGAAAGTGTGAGGGAGTCAATTCTCACACTCCCAAGGTAACTCCCACTTTGGGAGATGGAGTTTTGATGGACTTCCAAAATTTTAGAGAGCAATTTGAAGGGTCAAAACTCAATTTCTTCTAATTTTTTTTATATCATTGAAAAGTTTTTGGAACGTAGATGTCTAGAATGGATTCGCATTGCTCATTTGGACATCTAAAACACAAGTTATGGCCAAATGAAGGGCCGATAGTGAAATTGCCAGTTTGACTCCCGACCAAAAAAAGTCAAGAATCGACCCAATTTAATTAGCTGCAGATAATGTGCGGCATATCGTTAGAAAGCTCTCGACGAAAGCTACAACTTGTTTTCAGACCGCACCTCAATCTGAGGTTTTCTCGCAAAGTTATGGGGCTCCAAAGTCACCAGAATCTCGGCTGGTGCAATTTTGGGACTCCCACTCAGGAATCCCGAGAGATTTAATCGAGAGTTTTATGACGTTATTCAAGCATTCCAAGGACATAGGTTGTTTAATGCACCAAGACATGTGAGAAATATTCATGTCGAAGGGAATATAATTCACATGCCATTTATAATAGGACCATATACAAAAGGTTTTGTTGCACCTTAGACATCTTTGATGTAAGACCTTTTGGGAGAAAACTATGTGGTCAAAGATCATGGAAATGGAGCTATAGATCCAAATGCAAATGTACGAAGGAGTTAGACAAAGTCCATAAACTTAGAAGATTTGTTGTAATTGAATCAAGGTATTTTGCGTGTCAATATTGTGAATGTTTCAATTGACATTTCATCACCATTTGCAAGTAACCCAACAACTCCATTAGCTCCTCGGAGGACATTTACGAAGCGAAAATAATCAAATGTCTTTTCCCTAATGTTGGAAGCTATAGACAAGAATAACAAATTCATAATTGATGTTATGGAATGCATGAGCATCATTCATTTGGAAATTGAAAAGCATTGCAACAAGGTCCACCAACAAATTGCCAAAGAATAGTTTTGGTATGTGTTGCAACCCTAGCCTTGGGCTTGTGACCAAGGCAAAGGGGTTGGAAGGTTGAGGGCCAAGAGGAAGCCTTCACATCACATACTCCCAGTAGTGTAGGAAAGTGTGAGGGAGTGAACCCTCACACTCCCAAGGCAATTCCCACTTTGGGAGATGGAATCCTAGTGGAATTCTGAAACTTGATAAAGCAATTTGAGGGGTTAAAACACAATGGCCTATGGCGCTCCCTATATCATTGGAAGGCTCTTGAAACGTAGATGTTTAAAATGGGCTCGCATTGCTCATTTGGATATCTAAAACACAACTTATGGCCAAAAGAACGGTCGAAAGTCAAATTGCCAATTTGACTCCTGACCATAAAAAGTTGAGAATCGACCTGATTTACTTAGTTGCAAATGACGTGCAATATATCATTGGAAATCTCTCAATGAGGGCTACAACTTTGCTTTAGATCGCACCTCGATCCGAGATCTGCTCGCAAAGTAATGGGGTTCCAAAGTTGTAAGAGTCGCAACTAGCGGGAGAGAAAAGTCATTTAGATGTGGGTCCCATGGAAAGGTCCAGAGTATACTATAAGAGGGGAAGGTGGTGGCTTCCCTCAAGTACGGGCCATGATGAGTTTTGTGTGTGTTGCTTATGATTCGTCCTAGCACTAAAGGTTGCTCCAACTATGCATTAAGCACTTTGTGTGGGTTATGTGTAGGCCCGTGTGAATGAGTGAAGCTTGTTAACTCTTCTTACCCCATCCCGAAGCTCCAAAACGCCCCTCTACCCCTCAAAGTGTTATGAGATAAAGAACGTGCCCGACTCCTCCCCCTTTCGCTATCTTGTATTTGGACTTACTTTTGAGTTTTGCAAGGAATTGGGAGTGTATCTATATGTGAAGGCCAGAAACAAAAAAATGCATCAAACAAATAAGAACCTCTTAAATGTTTTGGCAAGTATGAATGTGGCAATGTGCCATGTTTTTCTTCAAGTTGTAACCGAAATGCCTCCACATGTGCAGCTATTGTTAGATTTTTCATTTGATAATGCAAATTCAAAAGTAAACACACAAGATGATAATGAAAAGTAAAATTGAAAAAATGAAAGGTACACTAGTAGTGATGTAAATAGATTTTTTTTAAATTCAAACCTTTGAATTCAATTTGAATGTTTTTCAGTTCAACAATGCTTCAAGAAATCTTATTTCCAATTGCATTTTAAAATATAAAAAAATCTTGATGCTATCAATGCCTTTGAATTTGAAGACTATGATTTCCAAGTTATTTTTCTAGTTGTGTTTTTTGTGCAATTCCAAATAGTTCATCATTTCATAAAGGTTGTTCAACTTCATCATCCATGCTTGTTTATGTTTCTTCCCTCATCTTTACTCCTGCACTTGCACTTTGTTAATCATTCTCAATTTCTAATTGGGCCATGAAAGTTTCAATATCTTCATCCTTCCCATTCATGATCAAGTTGTGTAACATATAGCAACACATGACAATGTTAGTTAAGAAAAGGATATGTAGGCTTGTTTTGAACAATAATTCTCGAAACAATTGCTTCAAAATCCCAAAGGAATTTTCCATAATACTCATATTGGAAGACAACTACTAGTTGAACAACACTTCAAGAATAGTGTGACAGACACCAACTTGCTTATGAGCCACCATTAACCAAGGAATACCCCTTGTCATAAAAAATGTATGGCCTAATCCCTTGTCCATGTTCAATTAAAAATTGGTTTCCTTTAGTCGTTCAATTATACAAATAATATATCTACAAGACTGGAACATCATTCATTGAATTAAAAAAACTAACAAAAACAGCTTGGAACCTTTTTTGATGATCAATGATTGCTTGCATTAATATATTATATCCTTTAAATTTGAATGAGTATAAGACAACTTCAAAATTATTTTCACCTTTTGGCTTTTTTGTAACTGGATCTGTGTAGCATTGATGGTGCCATTGTCGCAACCCCACTTTGGGCTCAGTGTGAGGATGAAACTCACATTCCCAAAAAGTGGGAACTTGGAGTCCTTTGGGACTCCTGAAAACTCAGAGCTTGATTGCAGGGGTCAAAAAACCTCGCATCGGGGCATCCTTTATATTGTTGGAAAGGTCTTGAAGCTTAAATGTCCAAATTGCCTTGCATAAACCATTTGGACATCTACAACCCAAGTTATGGGCAAAAGAAGGGTTGGGAGTCAAATTGGCAATTTGACTCCCAACCATTAAAAGTCGGGAATCGACCCGATTCCGACATCTACAAGAAGAGAGCAACATGGTCTTGGAAAGCTCTCGAAGAGAGCTACAAGATTTCTTTAGACCTCATCCCAATCGAAGGTTTGAGTAAGAAGTTATGGATGCCCAAAGTCCCAAAAGTCCAACTTGGGACAGTTTCGGGAATCCTCCTTGGGAATCTCAGGAAAATGTGTCATTCAAATGTAGCGCCCGCGGGGAGCTATAGAGAATATTATATGGGGGAAGGTGGTGGCTTCCCCCAAGTCCAGGTCGTGGTGAGTCAAGTGAGTCCAAGATTGCCCGTGGCTTATCCCAACACCAAAAGGGTGTAGAATGAGTTCTAACCAAGTGGTGGTTGGTTTTGGATGCAAGACCAAATAACTAAGTTGCTTGACCCTCTTCCTAGTCTAATCCCGGAACTTTTAGCATGCCCCTCTCACCCCCTTTAGTGCTGGAAATTGGGAGCGGCTTTAAGTTCCAACTCCTTCCACATTTCCACATAGTTAGACCTTCAAGTGGGTCTTCCATGGAACTTGGGAGTGCATTAGCCATGAACTGAAGGCAAGCAACAAGAGTCTTTGACTTCAATCATGACCATAATTAGATCATCTCCAACATGCCACTTGGGTTGAATCTTCAACACAACATTCACAACACACACACAAATTCGTGTAGCACCAAATGCATAATAGATTTCCCAATGGCAAAAAGTTTAGAACAATGAAGATTTTGAAATGCATGAGCCAACTTGTATAAGTTGCATGCCACACAATACTCACAAGCACTGCAAATTGAAATTTTGTGTTCTTCTACATCATTGGTTTTAGCTTCATTGTCAATTGTTACACATATTGTTTATTCACACGAAAGTGCACAATCCAACAACAATCATCATATTATGTTATCAAAAAATGTGACTACTAGGTGGTTGATTTAGCCTTTACCCAATCACTTAGTTCCAACTCGGGAGATCATAAACACAAGACATTTGAAACAAATGAAAAATTAAATTGTTGTGCATTGATTCAAAGATGAACTAGATTTCATCACTTGGAAAATATTTTATTTTGTGAAGTTCAACGTCTTTGTAACCACACTTGATCAAATCTTGCACCTACAAAACCACTTGAACGAACATCAATAAAAGGAAGAACCTCAATGTGTGACTCACTGTGACAAGTGAAACAAATAATCATGAAAAGTTCAAAAATGTTAGAACTACCATATTCACGACAACCAAGATGCATAGTAGCAAAAATTCGTTGCAATTGAAAATGTGCAAGAGGAAGAAAAAAGAACATTGCCAAGCTTTTAGAACATGATCTTTCTTTTACAATGATTGCCCTAAATTTCCATTCATTGCACTTTTATGCTTTTGTAGCAATGGTTGACCTCCCGTTCATGGTGTTGATTTTTTTTGACCTTGGAGCTTTTGGCCATGAAGCTTCATAATTAGCTTTGGAGGATGGTGCACAAAAGTGAAGGACAATATAGAAGGTAAGTCACTTAAGGCTTATCATTTCAATGTCACCTTGAACAATGATAGTCCTTTAGGGTTTTGGTACTTTACTTATGTAATATTTTAGTTCATGTGTGAACACACATAGTAAACATCTAAATAAGTAAAGCATAAAAATTAACAAAATTATCCATAGTTAATAAAATCTTGTAATTTATTAATCAGCTAACATTTGTTGTTTTTTTTAATAGTGTATCTGCAAGTGCGAATCAGCCTTTAGGGTGAGGTTTCTCCCATATGTCAGCAGTTCCTAGAGGGGCTCAAGCCTGAAACTTGTGAAGCCCCTAACATGGGTGCCCATTACAACTTTAAAAAAATTTCCTTTTTATTTTCAGTCACCTCCCATTCAGCATTTCTTTGGGTGTGAATTTCATCAAAATGAGGATAAATTTTTGAAGCTGCCACTCCTACCAAGGTTTTTTAAAGAATTTTTTTGGAAATTTTTTGCCCTCAATGCCTTTGAAAGGATTGATTAGGACCTTACAAAAGTGGAAGGTCCTTTCTTACACAAATCGATGCAAAGTTCCTTTGTGGTTTAATAAGAAACTTTCAATTTGAGGAAAGGACCTTCCACTTTCGTAAGGTTCCAATTTTTTAATCTTCTTTACATAAGGTATGGAACATTTTTGAGGCTCTTCTAAGGTCCATCATGGATTTGAAACCCAAGAAGGGCCCATACAATGTCTTGTTTAATTTCTCATCTTCTTTTATTGGGCCCTGCCCCCACAGGGACAGGGACTATTGCATTGGATCCAACTTTTGGAGGTTTTACCTTATTAGAACCGGTTTCACATTAGGTGAATCGGTTTCTTTGGTGAATGTGTTTAGACGGTTTAGATTGGAATGGATTTTTTGGGTGCTCAGAGTGTGAACACAGTAGGTACAATATCTTATGTATTGGCAGGGCCAGCGTGTTTGTGATGCCTTGTTAAACAGATATTATTGGTAACAGTTCTGCAACCAAACCATTTCCAAAATTTGACCCCAAGGACTGGCTAACTGAAAGAGGGAAAAAACAAAAAGTTTTTAAAGTAGGTGGGGTCAGGAGATATGGTTATGTGCCTGGGCAGATCTCCCTCCTCCTACTCCCTTTCTCTTTGGATTTTGGATGAGTTGACATCCAAGTCAATTATGGTTTGTTTTTCCTATTAAAAAAAAAGTGATTTTGAAGGCTTTCAATTGTCAGAAGCTGTGTTATTATTTTGGGCGAAATTTTGCCACTTGGCAACGCAAAAGAAAAAAGGAGGCTATGAACCTTGCAAAGGTTTTATTTGGGGAAAAAAATGGCATGAAGTCACCATATTTGGAGGAAAAAAAAAGCTCAATTCGCTAGATTTAGACCACAGCTCCTAGTATGTTGCAAAAATATATCAGGGTTCCATACAAATTCTACTTTGCTCTCTGACCTATAGCCAAAATTGGTCAGACCTCTTCTGGAGGATCGCTAGTACATCTGCCTCACAAATTTGAAAAAATAAAAATAAAAATACCCTGGTCAGAGGTGAGAGAAAAGAGACCAAAATCACCAGTTTTCTATATTTGGTTTTCAGTGCGTAGCCAAAAGTATATAGAAGCATGATCAAACATTTCTACTTCATATTTGGTTTATAGCCACATCTGGCTAAATTTCTTAGGGATGATCACCACTTTGCCTACAAACACAAACTCCTAAAAGAAAAACTTATTCATTGGGAAGATTTACACAGATAATGCATGAACTTACGGTGAAAAAGTTATTGAATATTGAACAATCCTTTAAACTGAAAATTCATTTAAATAAAAACTGAAGGGAATTTGGGCATGCTCTTGATATTATTGGAAAGTCCCTCCATGATTAGGATTCAATGAAGGCTATTTGAAAATCTTTAGACCTAAGGTGCAGGAGATACTGAATTTTGAGTAGTTTTTGTCATTGGAAATTCAATTAAATAACCAAAAAATGGTTTGGAAAGGAAAAAATTAGTTGAGTAATCCAGTTCACACTGGGCCGACAGCACAGCCTTACACGAGTCTGTACTATACTATAATGTGATGAAACCCTGCCAAACTTGATAAAAAATGAAGCACCCAAGAAAGGGAGAGAACAAGAAACAAGGGGCAAGGACCCAAGAAACAAGAGGCAAACAGCCCAAAGGAGGCAGGCGAACCGGAGGAAAGGGAAACACTAAAAATTGAACACTCCACCAGTCACATGAAGCGCGTCAACTTATACTAGAATCATTTAGATATATCTATTATATGAGCAAATAGGTATCATGATCTGGCGTTGACTAGTGATCCCTTGTCTAACACCATGAGTGCACACAAAGACTAAACAAACCCGACTAGGTAATGATAGTCAATATCTCTCACAAAAGAGGTGTTTCAAAGTTCACAGCTTGCTGAAATAGGCTTTGCCATTGACAATTCGGATTCGGCGCCCCCTTTCGTAACCCTGTAGGCTGTGAGTGCAGAGCTAGACAAAACAACGCAACTAGGCTAATGATAGTCAGGCTTCTTTAAAAAGAAACTGCTTGACAGCTTCACTCCTTATCTCTGCTGACTGTGGGTACCTCTGCATTAAATGTGTTTCCAAAGTCAAGTCTGCCACAGTGTGGCATATCAGAGCTCTGCGTCCCATTGTCAGAAGACCTGTATTTATACTTGCCCTACATCTTCCCCTCACAGATCTTCACACTCCCCTCCAAGTCTAAATTTCTCCTCACCAGCTGCATTATTTCTCACCCACCCTGCAAGCTTCTGTTAGTGATGTAAGAGTTTGAGGTACTTTGGAACTAGATCAGGTCACTGGAAAACTTTGGTTTAGATTGATAAAGATCTGCTCAAATATGGGGAAGTTGTCAGGAATTAACTTCGGATTTCTAGTTGTCTTGGGTTTTATTCTTGCATCATACTTGCAGATCCAAGCTGCCGATGCGTCTACGGTGCAGTGTTTGCCAGCTGAAAGCGCGGCGCTACTTTCGTTCAAGGCTGGGATCAAAGAAGATCCCGCGGGGTTGCTGGCGAACTGGCTCCCCCACACTGACTGCTGCAACTGGGATTACGTTGGCTGCAATAGCAACGGCCATGTGATCTCTGTGAACTTCAACCCAAATCCCCCGGCGAGCACAGGGGTCTTCTTGACTGGGCCCTTGGGAAGCTGGTTCTGTGATCTTCCCCAGCTTCAAGTGCTTGACCTCAGCCAGATGCAGAACCTAACCGGAACGATTCCGTCAGCGATAGGAAACCTCATTGACCTCGTTCATCTCTTCCTCAGCACCAACAAGCTCACAGGAACGATTCCTTCCACGATAGGAAACTTGAAGAAGCTCCAAACTTTGAGCTTGGGAGAGAATCGCATCACGGGATCAATTCCAAGTTCCCTTGGTTACATTGGACCTTCGCTGACCTACATTGATTTCGGTAGTGCATCTCTCAGTGGCAGCATTCCGGATTCACTTTACCAGCTGACCAACCTCAATGCTCTCTTCTTGATACACAATCATATGAGCGGGCCTTTGTCTCCTCTCATCGGCAACTTAGCGCAACTGGAAGACCTGGAAATCTCAACCAACGAATTCAGTGGACCGTTGCCTTCCACCCTTGGCAAGCTCAGCAAACTTAGTGTTCTCGATCTCTCCAACAACAAGTTCTCAGGCTCCATGCCCGCATCGATTGGTGACATTGTCAATTTGGGTGATCTCAACCTTGCAAACAACAGGCTCACAGGTATCATTCCACCCATGTGGAACACGCAACTGGCGAATCTAGATGGCATAAGCTTAAATCGCAATTTCTTGTCTGGCCCCATCCCCTATGGCGGTCCCTTCTTATATAATGGTGTTGACACCTTCAGACCAGGCAACCCTGGGCTCTGTGATGATCCCCTCCCTCCTTGCAAAACCAAGCACAAGCTCTGACCTTCCTAGAATTTGTGTGTTATCAACGGCACCATCCCTGGACTGGGGATTGTTCACACAAAACTCATGATGTTTTCAATAATTATGGTAAATTGTGTTTTCAATACTGTAAAAAACCCCTCTGGAGCCCAGCCTTTTTTTTGACTAAATTTAGGGAATTGGGTTTTTTTTTATCTAGTTGCCAAATTTCTACAGTTCTTTTTTTGTGAAATGTCGCCAGATTTCTCTATTAGGTTCTAGCATATAGCCAAAAATGTGAAGGAACCTTAACCTTTTTTACTTTAATGTTATCCTGTTTATCAAGAAATTTGGCTAAAATTGTATTATGGATGACCACCCATTTCAGCTACATCACAAATATGTAACACAAAACTCTGCTGGAACCCCTATCAAGGACACAATGGTAGTAGTAGCTGTGGACATGAACTTGGGAACTGAATCAAGGGAGCCTGCCTTGCAATTTATTTCTGATTTCTGGATTTCAAAATTATGCAGATTTGTATATTGATTTTTCTTTCTTTTGTTTGGCATTATATGAAACTCTATTTATTGGTTATTAAACTTGACAACAATGGTGTTCATAACAATATAATAGAAAATTGTGGTAGGCTGCAGTTACTAGTCCACCTTGGAACAATTACCATACTTGAAGTTGAAAATTAAATTACTATTACATGCATTTATGCCAAGGATTGGAAACAAGCTGTGAAGTTAAAATTTCCTTGAATAGATGGGCAGTTCTTGAGATTATTAATTCCGGGTATGCTTGTTGCTATTTTTTCCACACTTCATAGGAATTTAATACCACCTTCATAAGATGTAACACTGTACAATTGCACATAATTTAAAATACTTTGCCTCCAACTAAAATTGGATGTTTGATATTGGGTGAAGTCAAGACTAAGCTTCCTAAAGTCATGCTTGAAATACTTGCTTCCTTGTAACATTTGACATTGTTTAACAATTCATCAATGCTAAATTAAATTGGGTTCAGACTTCAACATGGTTTACTTCAAACTATAATAATCCATGTAATGTCTTGACTAGAAATTGATTACACAAATGGTGTATTTTTTTGGTGGAAATGGTTACCATAAAATTGGGAAAAGGCGAAAATGAAACTTAATTTTCAACATGTTATGAATGACTATTCTACATAATCAAGTGGTTCCAAACTTGGAATGTGAATTCACCATAAAGATGAACCCTTAAAAAATACCACATGACCCATCATTTGAAGGTTAAAATAATTAGATGTTAAGCAGGTTCATTAAGTTACATCTAAATATGTGGAATTATCCAAGGTAGTTACTCAAAATCCAACTCTAATCCCTTATTTGACAAATTTGTTGTGATGGTGTGCATTATGGCCATGAATCAATTACAAATTCCATACAAGCAGACCAAACATCATTGTAACATGGAAAACATCACACCTAAGATTGAGTTGTATTGTCCAACAAAAGAATAAATATTTAAATTTTTTCAACTAATAGTTGAACTAATCCATAATGCACCTTTGTTTTTCTTGTACTTTCCAACTTGTTTTTCTTTGTGTTGTATTTGTTGAATGCGTCAAGGGCACTTTACACTTGACTGAATACCCATGATCATGAAATTTTTGAAAGCCCTTGAAGTTTATCCAAACATTGTCCCATGGAAATCCCAAAAAGGCTTTATGTGGACCTCAGTTGTCAAGTGTAATGTAAAGTGTGAATGGAAACTCTTGAGGGAACTCAACATAAGTTGCTCAAGAGTTGTGCCTTGTATTAATTTTAGGGTTGGATTATATGATACATAATAATATATTTTATGAACATCTTAATTAAAGTTTGTATTATATTATATTATTTATTTTCCTCCTTTTTTTGGTGAGGGGACCAGGGGGCAGACTGAGACATGGCCTGGATTCCTAGGAAAAGAAAATATTTTTGGTTGGGCTAAATAACTTGATCAAACCCTTAAATAAATAAATTATTTCTAAAGAAAAAAAAACTAATCACTGTTTCAGAGCTCATGATAAAACAAACTGAGCTCTCAAATCAAACATTACATCAACCAAGGGTCCTATAAATGTAGGAAGTATAGAAGTACTGCTGTTTTCCTTTTTAATTGTCTACCCTTAACTTGGTTCATATTTTCCCTGGAAAATATGGATGTTGTCCAGACACATTTGTGCATGTGATTATGCACATTTTGGGAATGTAATGGACTCTAGGAAACATAAGAAAGTTATACTTCCTACTGTCCATTACACACCCCCAAAACATGCATAATCATGGCCACAAAAATGCAATTGGGCAGTATAGGGGAAGAAATAAATGCAGCAATATGGAAAATCCTAATTTGGCAGCTTTTCAAGCATCAACCACACCCTACCTATTGTAACCTGATTTAGTTAGATGGGGATGCATATTATGTGCTTTTTAAAAATAATTACAATCATTCGTTTTCGTTGGCCCACCACACAAAAATCGAAAGAAACTATGGAAACCTACCCAAATAAAAAGTTATATTCTAATTGGCACATCTCAAAAACAAAAAAGCCATCAAACTTTGAAGCTCTTGCCTAATATAGACATTTCTATTATGATAGTGGCAAGCTGCTAAGAGTAAATTCTTTTACTGAACCTTTGGAACATTTACAACCTGTACAAATGATCAACTCAAAAGACTTTGTCCTTTTCACTTGTGAAAGAATGCACATACTCCTCCAAAACTTTTGTTTCCATACTTGAATGAATTCGCTCAGAGCAAATTCGGATGATATAAAGTTCCTTGACCATGATTCCCTGCGGTACATTCAAAGAAACATTTGCAAGTATCATCCACAGAAACTTGAGAAGGCATTACCATGCATTTCCAAATTGAACGCGCCCCAGTGAAATCCATGCCTCCTTGCCTTGAAGGCACGCCGCACGACCCATGAAACTACTACATAAAATTGGTTGGATTAACTCATGTCCAATAACACAGATGGATGGAACATAAGATCTTGCACCATGAATGGAACATGTTTTTTTACTCAGTACTTGCACCATGCAAAAGCCTTGTCAATTATGTTCACTAGACAACACCACATGATTTTTAGTAGAAATTGCACTAAATTTCTTATATTCATCCATGTTAGCATTCTTCTTCACTTCAAAAACATTAATATCAACAACTTTGAAGTGCTCTTCTTTTGCATCCTTCAAACCATATCCTACCATCCCAACAAGAGTTTGCCATGAAACCACATGACCAAAAAGAGCTTTCACCTAATCAATCCATCCAAGCTGATATTTCCTTACTTGATTGAAAACAAGAAGATTAGAAATGTGCAATGTACAAACCATTTGCTAATGTAAGTGACATAATGGTCATCCCCATTCCAAAGCACACAACCCAGATATACATGATAATTTCAAAAAATTCTTCCATAAAAAAATTTGTGAATCAATATTTGAACCTCTGACTCCAATTATGATAAAAACTTCAATTTTTTAAATTTTGTTTTGGCAGGCATTTCATGTCTTTTTACTTAACATTTGCTTTCATGGAAAGAGCCATCTTTTGTACACATGTAATATGAAAAACCAAAGCTAGATAAAACATGGCAAGATTTCATGAGCCGAAGGCAAAATCAATTCCTAAAAATATTTGTCATAATTTTTGGCCTGAACTATTAGTGCTTGCAAAGAGCTGGGGTACCTAATTTGCATAAACGAATCTTGTCATTTTCTAGACTTTTAGATGGATAGCTACAGAGAAGAAGAAGTACCTCACAAGTCCGGATCCCCATCTCTTTTTCATCAGGCATGCCATCTTTAGTAGAATCTTCCGACGGCAGCTTCTCCCTGGCCATCCCTCCCTGGACAGTCGAGCTTTCAGAAAAAGCCAGATTGCTGTTTTGAACAACAATTCTGGAGAAGAATCTAGTGCAAGCCTCAAAGCTGGGATAACTAGATCATTCAGATCTAGACTGGAGATCTAGCAAGTTCCAGTGTTTTTTCTTCCAATTTTTTCATGTTGTGTCATTAACTAGCATCCAAAGGGAGATTTAGCATTAAATGATGAGAGGTTTTTTAAATCATTTTCGTCACATTTGGACTCCCAAGTCCCATCTGAAGTTATCCTGTAACAAACATACGACCAATGGACCTGTTTAGCAGGGCGCAAGTAAAAAGCATGGGCAAAGAGAGAATGTCATTATGGGCTTAACTGTATGGTCAATGGGGAGTTTTGTTGTGAAAGTTTTTTCTTGTTGGAGTCTATTAAACTACTAGCCTCGTTATTTCTTGTTTTTCATGCGACTTGGTTTCTTAAAATTGATGAGGCAACCCTCCAAAATTTTATTTATAATCACATCATAATTTGAAAAATGTACAAAGGAATAAGAAAAAGGGAAAGGGAAAAATTACAGGAAGTCAATTTACTTCAAACTAGATGTCAAAATCTCTTCATGTCAAAAAACTGACCACCTGTAATAGGTCGACCTAATTTCTCCATGTTGGGTTTTCGTTTTGGAAGTGAACTCTTGTGTTCTGGAAGCAAACTCTTTGGGATTACAAGGGCCCATCACCACCAATTCAATGCAACTAGTGTGGCCTGTGCCATTGGCCCAAGTGTGAACCCTTTACAAAATAAGGAAAATCAACATGTGAACATTGTTTTGCAATGTTTATATCCATTTTTTGAACAGCCAAATACGAAATGAACTCATACTTGAATTGAATGATGAGCCTTCAAGTGTAACCACGTTCTCAACTGATTTTTCCTTCCAAAACTTGGTTTTTTAGAATTTATTTGAATTTTCAGCAGTAAAAATATCTCCTACATTCTGAATCCACATCTTGCCAAATAAATTTCATTAAATCCTGCTCATCAAGATCTTTCCAACAATGCCAAAGGCACATTCCAAATCCTGTGAAATTTCTGCTAATGCCTGTCACCTGTCAATTTGTATAATTTTTTTTGTGACACACTCTTGGGTCATTTCACCTTGGGTGAAACTTGAATCCTATATGGTTATCATGTCCAGTTCTAGTGGGAGTAATTCACTAGGATTACTCTGTTTTATTATTGAGATATTAAATTTGATATAATGTGTATAGAATATATTATTATTTATATATTACACATATATTAATATATGTAATAACTTATATATGAAAATAATATAATTTTAATTCTCTTTGGTTGACATAATATATTATTTACCTCTAAATATCTTAAGTATTTCAAATTTTATTATTAATTAAAACAGGTGGTTAAAATATGAAGAATTACAATACTTAAATTTTATTTGTATTAGCCTTTTTTTTTGCATAAACAAAGTTAAATTTTTAAAAAGTTCATTTTGGAGTGACCTTTCATCATGTCATGAAAGATTTGGTGAAGAAAACATTTTGTTTGTTGTCATTACACAATAAAATTTAAACATATTTTCCTTCAAATGACTTGAAATTGTGTATGTTTTGTATTACACATGTGTAGAACTTTGAAAAATATCCAATCTATGAATTTTCATGTGTTTCATTTGAGCAAAGCATGACAAGGAAAATAAAATTAAAAATTTGAAAATGTAAAACATTTTAATATAAACATGATATATACAATCTTTGACATTTTTTTACAATTTCATGTGGTAGGTTATTGGCAAAGACATTAAGGTCCTTCCTTGGAAACCAAGGTTCAAACTTTGCTACCCTGTACATTTGGATTGTATGTTGCTCATTGACTTAATATATGATTAATAATAATGATATCATTAAAAATATATAATTAAAATACCACTTGATTCCATTGCCATGTGTAAGTTTTGTATTTGATCAAATGTTAATGAAATCATTATGTCCTTAATAACCAATACCCATTTAGTATGAGGCATAATGAATTCATTAAATTTCTAATCTACTAAACTTGTCCCAATTTCATCAAAATGTTGGTGAAATTTCAAGTGAACTAGGCCACATTCCCTACTAGTGTATGGCACACATGAGTGACTTATACAAGACCTCAATCAAAGAAAATTGAAAAATATTTTTACATAACTTTTTTTAATATATTTAAAATGCGATAAGCTCTATTTATAAGATATTATGTATGGTTATTAAAAGTTCACCAACTTAAAATATATAATTTGACTAGTAAACACTACTACAAAAAGCTCTACAATGGGATCATTATAATCATATTGTACACAATTAGTAATAACCTACCACATATTTTTAGAAAAACTCTCGTACCACATATTATACCCTAGAGTCGGTTTTGTCATTAATTAATACTTAAAATAGTGAAATGAGTTTTGGTGAAAATATGAATTCAAGTTTAATAATTAAATAATTATCACAATGTGATATCTGAATAATTTCACCCACTCATATGACAATATCATAGTAGATCATGAAATAATAATAATTTCAAATTTCTCCAAAACTTTTTTTTTGAAAAAACATTATTCACTTTTGTCAATGTGGAAGCTAACCCTAGGGTATGATATCAATAAAGAGATGTACATACACTATGAGGGTTATATAGTTTACCTTTAGTTTTTATGATATAAATTGTGCTATGTAGGTGATCTTTTGATCCCCCATTTCATCCAGTAGCAGGGGTTATTTTCACATAGGTACCTATTGGTGGGATTTTCTTGGTACCACATCCATCCCCTATAAACTAAAAAGAAGGTGATGAAAAAACCAGGGATACCTGGAATTAATGCAACAATACTCAACACTCTCATATTGGATGGTGAGCTTGATTGTTTACTCTCTAGTTCAACAAGGGGTGTGTCACACTGCAGCCTTGCCATTTACATTAAAAAGTAAAGGCAAAAGAAGAATTATGGAAATTCAAATATTTCACCATGCAAAAATATAATCTTTAACAAATTGTCTAAGAGAAACTAAAATCTTCAAGATATCATAACTCTATAACTGATTTCAAGTTTCAATACAAGCCAAAATATCATCTTTCAAAAATCCTCATATAAAATTAACCTACTATCTAGGGGCCAAAAGTCCCTTAAGTTATTATACTCTATAATGAATCTGAACACAATATCCTTGCCTTGGTAGGCATGGCCAACAAAAGTCCTCTAGAGTCACCCACATCAAGCTATTGTACAAGCAGATTAGAGAACCATAAATTAATGGATAGAAAAGTCTTCATCTTGATCACAAAATTCTGATCGTCTCACAGTTCATTTGGGCCACAACAATGATGTTGATATGATCAATTCTAGAATTTATAGAGTTGCAATTATTCAAGGATTTTGACTGGGAGTTAGTGTTCACTACTTTTATGCATCATGAGCTGCTTATGTCCTAATTCATAGCACTGAAACCTCTGTTATCTGAAAGTGGAAACAGCTAGTCAAAGAGCTGAATTAAGGAAAACTATTTGATTTTTCTCTGCACCCAAGATACTATCTACAATTCGCACAAGAGGAGAAAAAGACTTTGGAGCACATGAACATGACCCATCTTGTCTCCTCGGTTTTGCAAAATGTTGAAAGAAAGAACATCCAAGCACAAGTTAGTATGGTGATGTCATGGCTTATGACATCTACCATGTGGTGATGCTCCAAATAGTGATAACGGTGTCATTAGAAGAGATAGAGGTTTGCTAGGTTGCCAATGGCACTATTGGATTCCCCCTAGCAAAGTGATGACCAAGCACCCACCTTGTGCAAACCTTTCCACAAATTGGTCCATCTAACACACACATACTAAACATGTTGTGAGATAAAGGAATAAAAAACGACAACAAAAGGTTTTACCTTCTGAGTAGATGCTTTTGAAAGAGCAATCATATTGGATAAAGCTGGAAAAACACTAAAGTACATTTGTTTTGTAGAAATAATTTTTGTTTCAAGAACTCCATGGAACACCATAGCTTGAAATTTTGTACACAACTCTTATTTGTTCAAATAGAAAGGAGGCAATAAATATGGTGTAGGGAAGAAGGATTCTCAATCCCACCAACTTTAGCTATTGGTATAATAACAACTTTAATATTGGGTTTCAATATATACATATGCAATTTTTTGTTCAATGGATAAATGTACATGAACATCTACTAACTGATCTACAAAATGACAAACCACAATTCCTAGTATTTGATAGCAAACTTCATATAACCTTATGTTAGTTTTAGTTTCAATTTTTTTAGCATGATAATAGGAAGTCTCATAAGGACTCCAAATGAAGAAAATCGTCTATGGACAACACTTGCACAAGATTACCACACACATGGACAACAACATCATGCAGAAAAGATAACATGCACATCATGAATATACACACAATTAGTTGTTCTTGCATTTTAGGCATTTTCTCAACACCATGAACCTTATAGCTTCCAATTTCCATATACTAATACATAGATTTGTATGGTACAAAACATCTACATGAATTTGAATAATAAGTAGTAAAGAAATAATGTAGAGTTGGGATTCTAAAAAAAAAAGATATCCTACCTAGTTTCATCATTGCAAACCTTTGTGATCCATTAACAATTGCTAGAACAAGCAATGTGAAAGAACACAAATATTTTCTCCTTGAAGTTCTCATTAATAGGGACAAGCAAA
>Ga0209208_10001254_pt1 | contig 35576 bp, 21 predicted proteins | sample S1TSphfallax_3_FD_187694 | JGI IMG/M metagenome (GOLD analysis project Ga0209208, IMG submission 187694) | Host-associated microbial communities from peat moss isolated from Minnesota, USA - S1T2_Fd - Sphagnum fallax MG (SPAdes) (version 2) | ecosystem: Host-associated > Plants > Peat moss >...
TCCAGTCGTCCTGGACGTAGAGGGAGCCGCTCTCGAGCTTTTCGCGATAGGTGTAGAAGTCGGAGACGATGTTGGTGGAGGTGGGAATGCCGAGGAGCAGGTCGGCGAAGTCGAAGCCGCCGGTGTTGCCGGTGAGCACGCCGTCTGAGGTGGTTGCGGTCTGGGTGAAGGTGTTGTCGAAGTTGTAGATGCCGGAGTTGACGTCGTCGTTTTCGTTGAAGAACTTGTACATCTGGTGGCGGAAGTCGCCGCCGAACTTGATGTAGTGGCGGCCGCGCTGGAGCAGGACGTTGTCGATGAAGATGTAGCTGCGGTCGCGGTCGTGGAAGGGGCCTTGGGCGCCGAGTCCGATGAAGTTGGAGGTCTCGATGTTGGGGAATTCTTCCATGGGAACGCCGGTGAGGCCGAGGGTGGTTGGGAATTGGCCGCCGGGATCGGTGTAGTTGATTTCCTGGACGAAGCCGAAGCGGAAGTCGTTGGAGGCGGTGGGGCCGAAGACGTGGGTTTCGTTGGCGACGAGTTGGTTGTCGTACCAGCCGTTGGTGTTGTCTTCGTTGGCGACGTTGGGGATGTAGGTGACCGCGTTCTGGTTGGGGTTGTAGCGGCCGTAGCGGGCGAAGACCGAATCCTTTTCATTGATGGTGTGGTCTACGCGGAACATGCCCTGGAGGATCTGCTGCTGCTCGGTGGGGATGACCTGGTAGTTGTTGCCGCCGCTGAAGTTGCCGTTGGGCTCGGGGAAGTACTTGACGAGCTGGGCGGCCACTTTATCGATGCGGTCGCTGGGGATGATGTTGCCGGGAAACTGCTGGCGGGTGATGACCTGATTGCCCTGGCTGTCGGTGGTGACTTTGGTGGTGGCGGGGTCGTAGATATTGATGCCGTCCTGGGAGAAGTTGCCGGCTTTCTCGAGGTCGGTGGGGGTGCGGGCGGCGTTTTGAGCGGGCGTGTTGGAGTAGGTGACGTTGAGGTCGGTGAAGAAGAACGTCTTGTCGCGGCCGCTCAAGTGGGGCAGGCTGAGCGGTCCGGAGGCGGTGAAGCCGGGGTCGTTCTGGTCGAATCGCTCGTTGGGGATGGTGGCGAAGTAGTTTTCGGCATTGAGGAGGCGGTTGTCGAAGTAGGTGTAGAGGCTGAGGTGGTACTGGTTGGTGCCGTGTTTGGTGTTGGCGAGGATGACGCCGCCGCCGGTGTGACCGAACTCGGCGGAGAAGGGCGTGGTGGTGATTTTGAGTTCTTCGACGGACTCGGGGCTGGGGGTGTAGGTGTAGGTGTTGTCGGAGGGGTTGGTGGAGGGCAGGCCGTCGATGAGGATCTCGTTGGTGACGGGGCGTCCGCCGCCGAGGGAGAAGTTGTTGACGTTGTTGTTGGCGTCGCTGGTGGAGACGGTTCCGGGAGCGAGGACGGCGAAGAGATAGGGGCTGCGTCCGCGGCCTTCCTGGGTGACAAGCGGGAGTTCGGAGACCTCTTCGGCGCCGAGGGTGGTGGAGATTTCCGGGCTGTCGTAGTTGATGGAGGTGTCGGTGGCGAGGACGCTGACCGTTTCGCTGGCGGAGCCGAGGGCGAGCTGCTTGTCGAGGCGGAAGGTGAGATTGAGTTGCACCTGGAGATTCTGCACGACTTCGCCTTTGAAGCCGGGCGCGGCGAAGGTGACCTTGTAAATGCCCGGCTTGAGGCGTGGGATGAGGTACTCGCCTTCGGCGTTGGAGTTGGTGGTGGCGGTGGTGCCGGTTGCGACCTCGGTGGCCTCGACGGTGGCTCCGGAGACGGCTTTGCCGGCGGGATCGGTGATTTGCCCGCCGATGCCGCCGCCGGTGTAGGTTTGGGCGCGCAGCGAAGTTACGGCGACGAGGGTCAGGATGGCGGCGAGGAAGAACGGAAGAGCGTAGGGCGAGCGCGCTCTCAGGCTCGACGGTTGCTGCAAGGATGGAATGGCACTTGGAAACAGGATGGCAAACATCGGATGTCCTCTCTGCGTTTGGCAAAGGAAGTAGATTTTCGGGCAGCGAACTGGTTGTATCTTCGGGCAGAGGCGGACTGGGAAAATCAACGGAATGTGAATTTTTCTCAGAGCTGGTGGGATAAATTACCGGAATTGTCGAGCGGGCTGGTAGGATTTGGTCGTTCGGAGCCGATTTTCGGCAATTTTTCCCAGGGAGCCTGCGCTTATGTTTTTGTCCATTTTGCTTGCCAGCCAAATTTTTGTGATTGCCCATCGCGGGGACCATGTTCACCATGCGGAGAACAGCATCGCAGCGATCGAGTCCGCGGCGGCGATCGGGGCCGATTATGCGGAACTCGATGTGCGGACGACGAAGGACGGCAAGCTGGTGCTGATGCACGATAAGACGGTGGACCGGACGACCGATGGCCACGGCGAAGTGAAGGACATGACGGAGGCGCAGATCACGCATTTGACGTTCAAGGACTACGGCGGGAACGTGCCGACCTTCGATCAGGCTCTGGACGCGGCCAAGGGAAAGATTCAGATCTACCTGGACTGGAAGGACGCGTCGCCGGAGGCGATTTTCAAGATTCTTTCCGACCACGGGATGCTGGATAAGGTAGTGGTGTACGGGGATCATGGCGAGTTGAAGAAGCTAGAGGAGATGGCGCCGGGGATTCGCGTGATGCCGGAGGCGGGGACGCTGGAGTATCTAAAGAAAGGCCAGAGCGAGCTGAAGCCGGTGGTGGTGGCGTTTGAGGAAGACGACTTCAAGCCGGAGATTGTGGCGCAGGCGTTGCAGGAGAAGGAAGAGATTTTCCTGGACCGACTTTGGGCGCAGGATACGCCGGAGCTTTGGCAGGACGCGATCGACAAGGGCGTGAGCGGGATCCAGACGAACCGGCCGGCGGAGCTGCTGGAGTTTTTGCGGGCGAAGAAGCTGCATCCGTAGGAACGCAGGGCAATCGCATGAAGGAAAATTGCAGCCGCTATGCCGGGCCTTCAGCCCTCCGCCTCGTCATCTGTGTCCCGAAACCCAGGGCGATGCCCTGGGCTGGTATAACGGCGCGCCTTCGGCGCTCAGCCTTGCAGGCGATCTTGGGATGTTTCCGGTCTGAAACAAAGCGCAACCGGTAATCAGACACATTCAAGCGATTGCCCTGCATAGGAACGGGAATCACTCCGCTAACGCGATCAACTCCGGCACGAAATGCTTTTCCTCTTCCGTGCGGCCGGCTAAGAGGAAGGCGTTGGTCGCGGCCGCTTTTCCGTGAGCTACTTCGACGATGACGTAGGAGCAGCCGAGCCAATGGGCTTCCGCGAGGTCGATGGCGGACCATTGCGCTGGGCGATCGGGGTGGGAGTGATAGAAGCCGGCGATTTCGAGGCCGAGCTGCCGGGCTTGGCGATCGATGCGGATTAGCTCCAGCGGAGCGATTTCATAGCGATTGCGAGCGGAATCGGTTCGCGCGTTGGCGGCTGGCACGGCGACGGCGACCTGCCAGCCCTGGGGCGAGGACTTGCCGAGGAGCGCGCCGCAACACTCGTACGGGTAGGTCCGCTCGCCGTGAGCGCGGATGGATTCGAAGATGGCATTCGCGATGCGCAATGCGGTCTGGCTTCCTCCTGAAGTGGGGGCTTGAGAGATTGGTGCGGCGGGTGTGCGGTGTCCGCCGGCGGGCTCTCCCTCGGTTGCTAGAAGATCCAGCGGGCGCCGATTTGGGCGGCGAAGGGAATGCCTACGGTGGTGCCGGGGCCGAAGAAGTCGCCAAGGGCGCCGCCGGCGAGTCTGAGCTGGTTGGGGCTGCCGATCGGCTCGGTCTGGGTGCAGGCCGAGTTGGCGCAGATGTCTGTGACGTTGCCGGTGGCGGCCTCGGCGGCTGGGACTGGGAGGTCGGCGATGTTGGTGACGTAGTTGGCGCCGGAGTTATTGCGGTTGAAGAGGTTGAAGAACTCGATGAAGGGGAGCAGCGAGTTATGTTCGCCTAAGTGGATGGGGCGGGTGACGCGCAGGTCTGCCTGGATGTAGGGGGTTCCGCGGAATTGGTCGAGGACGGTGGGCTTGCCGTCTATCTCGATCCGCTGGGAGTTATCGGCGGTGGTGATGGTGAAGGGCCGCGCGCTTTCGGCCTGAGTTAGGGTGCTTACTTCGAATGCGCCGGGGGTGTGCCAGGTGCCGGCGAGGACGAAGCGATGGCGGACGTCTTCGCCGGATGGGCCGTAGTCGCCGGGGCCGAAGGCGTTGAGGGGATTGCAGACGCCGTTGACGTAGTCGAACAGCTCGCCGAGGACGCAGCCCCAGGTCTGGGCCTTGGAGAAGTTGTAATTGGCGATGAAATTGAGGCGCTTCGAGACGTTGCCTTGCAGGTGAAGCATGAGGGCGTTGTAGCTGGAGCGGTTATCGGAGTGGAAGACGTTGAGGTCGGGAACCACGGCTGCCTGGTTGGGGTCCGATCGGGCGAGCAGGGGCGTGAAGAGGTTGGCGCCGCCGGTGTAGCTGTAGGCGCGGTAGCCGTGGTTGCCTTGCTCGTGGGTGTAGTCGGCGCTGAGGAGCCAGCCGCGGCGGAAGGTGTACTCGAAGCCGCCGGTGGTGTGGATGGCGTAGGGGGTTTTGTAATTGGGCGCGATGACGCTGCCGCTGCCGCCGGAGGCGTCGCCGGGGATGCAGCCTGAGTTTTCGCTGCCGGTGGGGTTGGTGGCCGGGTCGACGCAGGAGCCGGCGGGGGAGTTGACGGCCTGGAAGGCGGTGGCCCAGCCGTTTTGGGCGAGGTCGTTCGAGTAAAAGCCGATGCCGGCGCGGATCAGAATTTTGCCGAACATTTTGCCGCCGGTTACGGGCGAGTAGGCGACGCCGAGGCGCGGGGCCAACTGCGCGTGGTCGTCGCGGGGTACGCCGTTCAGAAGCGGGATGTCAAGCGCCTTGAGCGTGATGTAGGCCGGGTTCGCGGCCTGGGTGCGGCCCGAAGCAGTGAGCAGGCCAAAGGTGGTGTTGTAGCGCAGGCCGTAGTTGAGGGTGAGGTTCTGCTTGACGCGCCAGGAGTCTTCGGCGTAGACGGCGAGCCGCTGGACGTTTTGGGCGAACGCGCCGCCGAGATTGGAGGTGGATTCGCCGGCGAGCCGGTCGGCGGTGAATTGGGCCGGATTGGTCAGGTAATAGGTTGGGTTCTGGGGGAGTTGGTAGAGCGTTTCCGTGTTGCTGGGGAATGCTCCGCCGAGCACCGGCTCGTGAATGAAGTTGACGCCGAACTTGATGGAATGACGGGGGTGGGCGTTGGTGAGGTCGTAGCGGAACTGGTACTTCTCCTGGTTGCGGTCGGAGGGGAAGAAGGTGATGGGCGTGGCGAACTGGTTGTCGCCGAAGGTCTCGAAGCCGGAGATGGTGAGCGCCGTGGAGCTGAATGGGAAAGCGTAGGCGAAGCCGAGGTTGGAGTTGCGCGCCTGGGTGAGGTGGAGTCCGCTGGCTCCGAAAACGAAGCGGCCAAGCCAGTTGGGGCCGAAGACGATCTGGCTGCTGAGCGCCGCGTTCAGGTAATTGTTATGGCTGGTGAGGCCGGTTGAGGGCAGTGTGCCCTGCTCGACCAGGTTGTTGTGGGTGATGTAGTTGTCCTCGGAGGTGCGCAGGAACCAGGTGGATTTTTGCGATTGGGTCCAGTCGAAGCGCGTGGAGCCGAAGTAGTCGCGGAAGGGAATGGGGACGGTTGCGGGCACGGCGATGGAGGGGACGCTGGGAATGAGGCCGTCGGAGGCGAGGGTGGCGATGGCGTCGAACTGGGCGATGTTGGCGGGGCTGTAGGCGATGCTGGCGTCTTCATGGACCTGCTCGTAGGCGGCGAAGAACCAGAGCTTTTCGCGGACAATGGGTCCGCCGAGGGTGCCGACGTAGTTTTGGCGGGAAAAGGGCTGTTTGGGGTTGGGGGCGGGGTTTTCGATGGGAAAACGGGCGTTGAGGGCGGCGGCGCGTTCGTAGAAAGCGGCGTCGCCGTGCCAGGAGTCGGTGCCGCGCTTGGTGGTAATGACGACGGAGGCGGCGGTGGTGCCGCCGGTGTCGGCGTCCTCCTGCGCGGTGCGGACCGCGAACTCCTGAATCGAGTCTGGCGAAAAGTTTTGGAGGAAGCCGCCGATATAGTCGTCGGAGTTGTCGCCGCCGTCGACGGAGAGCTCGTTGTTGAGGCCGGAGCTGCCGCCGGTGGAGACGGCGGTGATGCGCGCTTTCGTCGGGTCGGAGGGCTCGACCGGTTCGGTGCCAGGGGCGAGGTAGGCGATGTTGGCGAAGCTGCGCGCGGCCATGGGCAGGGCGGTGAGGTCCTGCGAGGTGACGACGCTTTGATGGACGGCGCTGGCGAGGTCGAGGGCCTGGGTGGCTATGGACGAACTCCGCGCCTCGACGCCGACGGTTTGCTGGACGCTGGCGGGGCGAAGGGTGACGGCGACGTCCTGAATGCTGCTGACTTTGACGGTGACTTCGGCACCGGCCGGGGCGAATCCGGGCGACTTGACCTGCACGCTGTAATTGCCGGGAGCGAGGTCGTCGATGCGGAAGTAGCCGTGCTCATCGCTGAGCGCGGTGCGGGCCAGGGCCGCGCCGCTGGCCTGGACGGCGATAGCGGCGGAGACGATGCGGGCGCCGGTTGCGTCCTGGACAGTGCCGCGCAGCGAGCCGCCGATGCTTTGGGCGTGGGCCGCGGGTGGGATCGCGATGCGGCAGAAAATAAGGGCGAGCAGGACCGCGAGGGTCTTCATCCGATTCAGCTTCCTCCAGATCGGGCAAAATTCGATACTTTGCTCTGGATTTTCGCACAGTTCTGAAGCGCAACGAACAGAAAACCGGTCTGGCGGCGCGAGTTAGTCTTCGTCGCCGCTATCGGGCATGTCGAGCGGCTTCTGCCGGAGGTCGATTTCTGGAAGATTGGCGGCGCGCAGCTTGCCGTTCAGTGCGGGAAGAGTTTTTTCCTTGAACTTATCCCAATGTTGGAGCGCCTCCTGAGCCTCTTCGCCGGTGTGGTCGATGGCTTTGGTTTGCGCCGCGGTGGGAGCGGCATCGGCGCCCCCGACTTCCGCGTAGAGCGCGCCCGCTTCGCCGGCCAGGTCGTCCAGTCCCGGTTCGGTCTCAGCGCCGGCGGCGTTGCGCGAGCCGGTTAGCAGCGTTGCCAACTCCTTCTCGGGCGCTTCGAGCGATTGCTTGATGGCCGGATCGGAACTTGCCGCCAGCTTTTGCAGCTGTTCGCGCATGGAGTGGGCCTCAAGGGACGCCTGGGAGCTTTGAGTGAGCGCCGCGGCGAGCTTCGACTCGGCCCGAAAGAGACTCTCGAGATCTGCCCTGGTTGCCGGGACACGGGGGTCCATCTTGACGGCGACCGTTGAGGTAAAAACGCGACCGTTGGCGGTGAGCCGGACTTTGTAGGTTCCTGGCAGCGCCAACGGACCCTGCGGCTCGCGCGGTGTGCGATGCGGAACGGCGGAGATCGGATACTGGTAGCGTCCGGCGAGCGGCGTTGCGTAGCGCAGGTCCCAGACCCAGCGATGCATTCCGGGCGCGCCGGAGAGGACCGTGGGCATCTGCAGCCAGTAGAGCGGGATGAGTTGCTGGGCCAGTTCCTCGGGCGTTGCATAGGGCAGATCGGTGCTCGAGTATTTGCGCACTAACTTGTCGCGTTCGTCGAGTATCTCGAGGGTAACTGGACCGGCAACGGACTTGCCCAAGTAGTAATCGATGGCCGCGCCGTCGGGCGGGTTTTCGCCGGCAGGCTCGTCGATGGGGAGCGGCGTGTCGGTATAAGTGCTGCGGCGGGCGCGCCAGGCGTCGCTGGTCTTGAAGAGAAACGCTTCGGTCTCGGGCTTGACGCGGTCCAACTGGCGCAGCGCGGCGATGTCGTCGAGGATCCAGAACGAGCGGCCGTGGGTGGCGACGATGAGGTCGCCATCCTTGACTTCGAGGTCGCGCATCGAGGTATGCGGCAGGTTGAACTGCAACGATTGCCAGTGATCGCCGTCGTCGAGGGACATCCAGACCGCAGTTTCGGTCGCCGCGTACAGCATGCCTTTGCGGATGGGATCTTCGCGCACCGAATCGACGGGCGAGTTATCGGGCAGGCCGGCGGCAATCGACTGCCAGGTTGCGCCGGCGTCGTGGGTGCGATAGAGGTACGGATGCAGGTCGTCGATGCGCAGCCGGCTTACCGAGGCGTAGGCGGATTTGTCGTCGAAATGCGACGCCTCGATCTGAGTTACCTTGCTCCAAGGAGTTATGGCCGGGGGAGTTATGTTTTTCCAGTTCTTGCCATGGTCGCGCGTGGTCCAGAGGAAGCCGTCGTCGGTGCCGGCCCAGAAGGTATCCGTGTTCTGAAAGGAGGCGGCGAGGGCGTAGATGGCTCCGCGGCGGCGGGCCTGATCCTTGTCGGGGAGCGGCGCGAGTGAAGCGGGCTGGCCGGTGTGTTCGCGGGTTAGATCCGGGCTGATTGTCTGCCAGGTCTTGCCGTAATCGAGGGTTTCAAAGACGACGTTGGCCGCGTAGTAGAGCCGGTGCGGATCTTTGGGCGAAAACAGGATCGGTTCGGTGCGGTCGGAGCGGTATTCCGGGCTGCGCGCCGGGATGGGGGTGATGTTTTGCACCTGCCCGGTGTTCCAGTCGTATTTGGTGACAGAGGAGCGGCCGGCGCCGAAGAGGATGTTGGGGTGGAAGGGATCGGGCGCGACGTAACCGTACTCGATGACGCCGATGGGATGCCAGTTGCTGTTGGTGATTTCGCCGTCGTTGCCGCGGCTGGAGATGCAGACGGAGCCGCTCTCCTGCTGGCCGGCGCAGACCTTGTACGGGAACTCGTAGGTAGTCGCCACATGGTAGAGCTGTGCGGTGGGCTGGTTGTACCAGGAACTCCATGTCGCGCCGCGATTGACGCTGACCAGCGCGCCCTGGTCGCTGACCAGCAGGATGATGTTGGGATTCTCGGGGTTGATCCAGAGGTTCTGGTAGTCGTCGCCGCCGGGCGCGCCGCGGACGCCGGTCCAGGTTTTGCCGCCATCCATGGAGCGCACCATGACGATGCTGGCGCTATAGACGACGTCGGGATTCTTGGGATCGACGCGCGGCACCGGCAGGTCTCCTCCGCCGATCTTCATTGCCGGGCGGGGATCGTCGGTAGCCTTCGTCCAGGTTGCGCCGGCATCGTCCGAGCGATAGATTCCCAGTCCCGAGCCGGTGCCGTAGCCGCCCTGCCGCGTGGTGGAAGTGGAAGCGTAGAGCCGGTTGGGATCGCTGGCCGCAATGTCGATTTGAATCTGCGCGAGGTTTTCAGGGAGACCCTTGGTCAACTGCTGCCAGGTATCGCCGCCGTCGGTCGATTTGAAGAGTCCGCCGTGGGTGCCTTCATACTCGTTGCCGTCTTCCCAGGGTCCGAGCACACACTCCCACATGGCGGCGTAGACGACGTTGGGATTTGCGGGGTCGAGAATCACTTGCGAGCCGCCGGTGTTGGAGCCTTTGGAAAGCACTTTCTTCCAGGTTGCGCCGCCGTCGGAGGAGCGGTAGATGCCGCGCTCTTCGTTGGGGCCGTAGGGATGGCCGAGCACGGCGGCGAAGAGGCGGTTGGGATCGCGCGGATCGACGGCGAGGGCCGGAATCTGCTGGCCATCGCGCAGGCCCAGATGCTGCCATGTCTTGCCGGCGTCGGAAGACTTGTAAATGCCGTCGCCGACCGAGAGATCGGGACGGCGAAGACCTTCGCCACTGGCAACATAGACCACGTTGGGTTCGGAGGGAGCCACGGCGATTGCCCCGACCGATTGCGTCGGCTGGCTGTCGAAGATCGGATTCCACGTCCGCCCATAGTCGTCGGACTTCCACACGCCGCCGTCGACCTGCGCTACGTAAAAGACGTTCGGCTGCCCCGGGACGCCGGTCGCCGCACGCGTACGCCCACCGCGAAAGGGTCCAATAACGCGCCAGTGCATCTCCGGCAGCGGAGCGGGCGACCCATCCTGAGCGTGGATGGATGGGAGCATAGACAACGCAATGAAGCCGAGGGCGAGGGAACGAAGGGTCATGAGGCGGAGACTCCGGTGGGAAACAATGACGTGCGGATTTGGCCATTCTAACGCTTTGCCGGGCCGGCGGCGGCAGATAAATTTGCCGGAAGGGACGGACGGGCGCGGATACTGTTCCCAATTGTGTCCGCGGTCTCGAAGGCCCAATGCGCTAGCATAGAAGTTCTCAGAGGAAGATCGGCGTGTCGCATTCCATGCGACGGATTTCGCTCGATACCCGGATTGTCGACCCTGCCTCCGGCAGAAAGCGCACCAGGGAGTTCAAGGATGGAATTTGCTGGCAACCAAGCCACCGATGCGCTGGCAGAGCAGCTACCGCCGCTCGCGCCGAATGCCGCCGCGGTCGAGGCCGACCGCTGCCTCTTCTGTTACGACGCTCCTTGCACCCATGCCTGCCCTACTCACATCGACATTCCGCGCTTCATCAAGAAGATCGCCACTGGCAATCTGAAGGGCTCGGCGACCGCCATCTTTGCTTCGAATCTGTTGGGCGCGACATGCGCGCGTGTTTGCCCGGTGCAGGAGCTGTGCGAAGGCGCGTGTGTTTTGGGTGCGGACCACAAGCCGATCGCCATTGGCCGGCTCCAGCGCTATGCCATGGATCACGCTTACGCGACGGGCAGTTTTCCGACCGTGAAAGCTATGAGCACCGGCAGGAAGATTGCCGTCATCGGCGCCGGTCCGGCAGGATTGTCGTGTGCCGGCGAACTGGCGCGTCTTGGCCACAGCGTCACCATCTTTGAGAAGCGCGAACTGCCCGGTGGGCTCTCCACTTACGGCATCATCGCGCTGCGCGAGCCGGTGGATGTGGCTCTGGCCGAAGTGCGCATGATTCAGAGTATGGGGGTCGAGATCAGGACCGGCATTGAGATCGGAAAGGACTTGACACTTACGGCTTTGCAGAGCGAATTCGAGGCGGTCGTTCTCAGCGTGGGACTCGGTAAAACTCCGGGCCTGGGTATCGAAGGAGAAGAAGCGATCGTCGATGGGCTTGAATTCATTGAGGCGAGCAAGACGGGACGAGATGCGATACACATTGGGCGCAAAGTGATAGTTATCGGCGCGGGAAATACCGCGGTCGACTGCGCCACAATAGCCATGCGCCTTGGCGCGGAGCGTGTCACGATGGTCTATCGCCGCACCGATCGCGAGATGACCTGCTATGAGCATGAGTACGACTTTGCACGCAAGGAAGGCATCGAGTTCCGCTTCCTCACCCAGCCCTCGCGCGTGATACAGAAGAATGGCTTGCCTTCGGCGCTCGAATGCCTGCGCGTCGAGTTAGGGTCGCGCGATGCTTCTGGCCGCCCCGCGCCTGTTCCAGTTCCCGGCTCTCAATTTCTGCTGGAGGCTGATCAGATCGTCAAGGCCGTAGGTCAGCACAAACCGTCTCTGGTATCGCTGCTAGGCCTCGAAACTCGCAAAGGATTCATCGCCGCGGATGAGAGCTTCGAGACCAGCATCGGCGGTGTCTACGCAATCGGCGATTGCATTCGCGCGCACGGCGCGGCTTCCACCGTGATGGCCGTGCAGGATGGAAAGATGGTTGCCGCGGCTATTGACCGGCGATTGGCGAGTAACACGGAAACAGCTTCGGCGGAGGTTGCGTAGTTATGGCTGATCTGAGGATTAACTTCGCCGGCATTGAGTCTCCCAATCCTTTCTGGCTGGCCTCCGCGCCTCCGACTAACTCGGGCGCGCAGATTCATCGCGCCTTTGAGGCCGGGTGGGGCGGTGCGGTGTGGAAGACCATTGGCGCGCCCGTTCTGAACGTCTCCAATCGCTATGGCGCGTGGCATTACGGACGCCAACGCATGCTGGCAATCAACAACGTGGAGTTGATCTCGGATCGCCCTATCGAGATCAACCTGCGCGAAATCGCCGAGGTAAAGCGCGCATGGCCCGATCGAGCAGTCATAGTCTCCGCCATGGTCGAATCGACCCCCGAGGCATGGCGCGACATTGTGCATAAGATTGAAGACACCGGCGCCGACGGAATCGAGCTGAACTATGGATGCCCGCATGGCATGAGCGAGCGCGGCATGGGCGCGGCCGTAGGCCAGGTGCCTGAGTATTGCGAACAGATCACGCGCTGGGTTATGGATGCGGCGACGATTCCCGTCATCGTGAAGCTCACGCCGAACATCACCAACATCGTGCTGCCGGCGCGCGCGGGGGTGGCCGCCGGCGCCAACGCGCTCTCGCTCATCAACACCATCAATTCCATCGTAGGCGTCGATCTGGATACGCTGGAACTGACTCCGAGCATCGGCGGCAAGGGCGGCCACGGCGGCTACGCGGGCCCAGCCGTCAAGCCCATCGCGCTCAACATGCTGGCCGCGCTCGGAGCCGATGATGTGGTGGCCAACTCGGGCCTTCCCATCTCCGGCATGGGCGGCATTGCCACCTGGCAGGACGCGGCGCAGTTTCTTTTGCTGGGCGCGTCAAGCTTGCAGGTTTGCACGGCGGTAATGCATTACGGCTATCGGCTGATTGAAGACCTTTGCGATGGCCTCTCCAATTGGATGGATGAGAAGGGCTTTGCCACCATTGCCGAGGTTACCGGCAAGAGCCTGCCGCGCGTTTCGGAGTTCAAGGATCTCGATCTCTCCTTTCGCGCTGTCGCCCGCATCGACGAAAGCAAATGCATCCAGTGCAATCTCTGCTATGTGGCCTGCAACGATACCGCGCATCAGTGCATCGACCTCGTCTCGCCGCAGGGGAAACTGGTGTCGCCAGGGGTCTACGACGTGCGATCGAATGGCAAGCACGAGGCGGTGGAGAATCGCCCGCAACCGGTAGTGCGCGACGAAGACTGCGTTGGCTGCCGGCTCTGCTACAACGTATGCCCGGTGGACGACTGCATCGCCATGGTGGAGCTTCCATCCGGAAGGGAAGCTGTGACCTGGAGCGAGTTGACGCAAAACAAGACCGAAGTTACCGAAGACTGGGAAGCGATGAAGCAATATCGCGAGCAGGTGGGAATCCATATTCACTAGCAGGATTTGGAGTGGTCGCAAAATGGCTTTGTTGATCAAAGGTGGAGAGATTGTGACCGCGGATGCGCGCTATCACGCCGACATATTCATCGAAGATGAGACGATCGCGCGAATCGCCCCGGGCATCCCCGCTTCGCTCGGAGTCGAAGTCGTCGATGCTACGGGAAAGCTGATATTTCCAGGCTTTATCGATCCTCACGTCCACATTCATTTGCCGTTTATGGCGACCTTCGCCAAGGACACGCACGCCACAGCCAGCAAAGCCGCGCTGATCGGCGGAACGACGACGTTTATCGAGATGGTTTGCCCTTCCCGGAATGAAGATGCGCTCGAGGGTTACCGCATCTGGAAGCAAAAGGCGGAAGGCAATAGCGCATGCGACTACGCTTTCCACATGGGCGTGACGCGTTTCGACAACGAGACGGAAGGCCAGTTGCGTCAGATTGTGGAAGATGGGACGGCTTCGTTCAAGATATTTCTCTCCTACAAGAATTTCTTCGGTGTTACGGATCAAGAGATGTTTCACACGCTCAGGCTGGCCGCGGAACTGGGTGTAATCACGACCGCGCACTGCGAGAATGCCGAGTTGGTAAGCCAGTTGCAGCAACAGTTGCTGGCCGCGGGCAAGACGGGGCCCGAATGGCACGAGCCGAGCCGCCCCGAGTCGGTGGAAGCGGAAGGAACGACGCGGTTTGCGACCTTTGTCGAGCAAGCCGGTGCGACTGGCTACTTGGTTCATCTGTCGTGCGCTCCGGCATTGCGCGCGGCTGTCGAGGCGAAGCTGCGCGGCGTGGATCTGCATATTGAATCGGTGGTGCCGCACTTCTTGTTGGACAAGAGTTATGCGGAGCGCGAGGGTATCGAAGGGATGAAGCATGTGATGTCTCCGCCCTTGCGCGACAGGCGCAATCAGACGGCGCTGTGGCGGGCGCTTGAGACTGGGCTGATCGACACGGTCGGGACCGACCATTGCCCATTCGATACCGAACAAAAGTTGCTCGGCGCGAAGGCTTTCACGCAGATTCCCAACGGCATTCCCGGCATCGAAGAGCGCGTCAATCTGATGTATACCTACGGCGTAAAGCGTGGAACGCTGAGCATCCATCGCTTCGTTGACGCCCTCAGTACGCGCGCCGCAAAGCTGTTCGGCCTTTATCCACGCAAGGGGACCATTGCGGTAGGTTCCGACGCCGACCTTGTGGTTTACGACACAAACTATCGCGGCGTCATCTCGGTTGCAACCCAACACACCAACAACGACTACAACGGCTTTGAGGGCTTCGCGATCGAGGGCCGCCCTTGTGTGGTTACCGTTCGCGGCAAGGTGCAAGTGCGTGATGGCGTTTTCGTCGGCGAGCCAGGCCGTGGCCGGTTCCTGGCTCGCAAACCGGGGTATGGAGCAAAGGCGGTAGGCGATGCCGACTGATGCTCGCGTCGATGCCAAAGCCGCAATCGAGCAACTCAAAGAGTTGCGCGGACTGACTGCCGACGAACACGGGGCGCAGCGCGTCGCGTGGACGCCGGCATGGCTTCAAGCGCGCGCCTGGTTTCTGTCGCAGTTAGCCGAACTGCCGGTTGAGCACCATTGCGATGCGGCGGGGAACAGTTGGACGACGTTACAAGGCGCCTCAAAGAAGGCGCTCATTCTTGGCAGTCATCTCGACTCCGTTCCCAACGGTGGATGGCTCGACGGTTGCCTGGGCGTGATTGCCGCGCTTGCTGTACTCAAGCGCATTGCGAGGGAATACGACGGCAAGCCGCCTGTAACTGTTCGCCTTGTGGATTGGGCGGATGAGGAAGGCGCGCGCTTTGGACGCAGTCTTTTCGGCTCTTCTGCGTTCGCCGGAACGTATAGCATCGAAGCCGATCGTGGACGCACCGATACCAACGGCATACGACTGGAAGATGCGCTCGCCGAATGCGGAGTTTCGATCGACTCCATTGGCGAAGCGCAACGGGAGCAGGAAGATGCGGCAGCCTATCTCGAACTTCACATCGAGCAAGGGCCGGTGCTTGCAACAATGGGTTTGCCATTGGCCGCCGTTACTGGAACCAAGGGCGTCGAGCGGCACGCCATCACCTTTCGCGGTCAGGAGGCGCATTCGGGTTCCACGCCGATGACAGCGCGCCGCGATGCTTTGGCAGCCGCGGCAAAGCTGGCGCTTGAGATACGGACGATCGCGATGCGGCATCCTGACGCAGTCTGCACCGTGGGCAGCGTCAAGACGTATCCGGGCATTGTCACCGCCGTTGTGGGCCGGTGCGAAGCAACGCTCGATCAGCGCGATCTGAATGCCGATGTCCTGGCGAAGATGTATCGCGAGGCGCAAGAGAAGAGCGCGCTGTTCGCGGCCGAAGAAGGCTGTACTGTCGAGTGGTCGCGCATCTGGAATATCGCGCCGGAGCCATTTCACCCCGAGTTGATCGGCCTCTGCGAAGAAGCGATTCGCGAGACAACCGGAAGATCGCATCGCATGCCGAGCGGTCCTCTGCACGATGCCGCGGAAGTCTCGCGGGCGGGCATCCCTACCGCGATGATGTTTGCGCAGTCGCTCAAAGGCATCAGCCACAACAAGATTGAAGATACGCGGGAAGAGCACTTGGAGCTCGCTATCGAAGCTTTCGACCTGTTGGCGTCGAAGACCGTCGATTGGATTCAAGATAGCCTCGCCGCTACGGGAGAAAGGATGCATAGGATATGAGCGGAACTGAAACTCTTGGTCTGACGGCCGTTTCGCATTGGATCGGAGGACGGCCAGTCGCGGCAACATCCGGGCGCAGCGGAGTTATCGTTAACCCGGCGACTGGCGCGCCGATTGCCGAGATCGGCTTTGCTTCCGTCGAGGATGTGGATCGAGCGGTAGCCAGCGCCAAAGCTGCCGCGGTGGAGTGGCGCGCCACCCCGCTATCGAAGCGCGCGGAAGTCATGTTTCGCCTACGTAACTTGATTGTCGAAAATCGACATCGCCTTGCGGAAGTTATCAGCCTTGAGAACGGCAAGACCATCCCCGATGCCCTGGGCGAAGTCGCTCGCGGCCTGGAAAATGTCGAGTTTGCGTGCGGCGTTGCGAACATGCTGAAGGGGGGATACTCGGAGCAGGCCAGCAACGGCGTGGATGTTTATTCCATTCGTCAGCCGCTCGGTGTCGTCGCCGGCATCACGCCCTTCAACTTTCCCGCTATGGTGCCGTTGTGGATGCTTTCGAATGCGATCGCGTGCGGCAACGCCTTTATCCTGAAGCCATCGGAGAAGGTTCCATCCGCGAGCATTCTGCTGGCTCAGTTGGCGCAGCAAGCTGGGGTTCCCGATGGCGTTTTGAACCTGATTCAGGGAGACAAAGTCGCGGTGAATCGCTTGCTTGAGCATCCGGACGTTAAGGCCATCAGCTTCGTCGGTTCGACGCCTGTGGCGCGATCCATCTACGAGACGGCAACGCGCAAAGGGAAGCGCGTGCAGGCTCTTGGCGGCGCGAAGAATCATATGCTTGTATTGCCTGACGCGGATATTGCCATGGCCGCCGATGCCGCCGTTTCCGCAGGCTATGGGGCGGCTGGCGAGCGCTGCATGGCCATCTCCGTGGTGATCGCTGTTGGCGCTGTGGCCGATCCGTTGATCGAGGCCATTCGCGAGCGCGTTGCCCGCATCAACGTGGGACCGGCCAGTGAGTCTTCCAGCGAAATGGGGCCGCTCATCTCCAAAGAGCATCGCGATCGCGTCGCCTCCTATCTGGACGCGGCAATTGCCGAGGGCGCGACGTTGCCTGTAGACGGCCGGCTCAATCCGGCTACCGGCGGCGAAGGGTTCTTCCTTGGCCCATCGCTTATCGATCACGCCCAACCTGGAATGCGCTGCTACGACCATGAGATCTTCGGCCCGGTGTTGAGCGTAGTGCGCGTCGAGACCTACGCTCAGGCGCTGCGCATGATCAACGACAATCCCTACGGCAACGGGACGGCGATCTTCACGCAGAATGGCGGCGCCGCGCGGCAGTTTCAATTCGATGTCGAGGTGGGTATGGTGGGGATCAATGTGCCGATTCCCGTGCCTGTTTCCTATTACAGTTTCGGCGGATGGAAGTCGTCTCTGTTCGGAGACCTGCACATGTACGGGCCTGAGGGTGTCCAGTTCTACACGCGCTCCAAAGTAGTGACAAGCCGATGGCCCGATCCCGGCGCGAGCAAGGTGGATCTGGGATTCCCCCAGGTGCGGTAGCGCCGGCAAGAGTCTGCAACGAGTTATTCGGAACTTATCTTCGAGGAGGTGCCGATGCGCCCACCGTGCGCCGTTTATGCGAGAGCTTTGCCGCTATTGGCTGCGCTTGCATTCTGCTTGAACAGGTCGCTGGCAATTGCGCAGAGTCCCGATGACCACGCTGTCGATTCTCCGGTTGCAACTCTGCGCGGAGAGTTGGGCGGGAGCATTGAAAATCGGCAGATCGCGGCGGACTGGGAGATTCGCGACGGCCGGCTCTTCGCGCTGACGATTCGCAACAAAGCCGAATTGCCTACCGCCGGGAATGCCGCGCTATCACTGGGGAATCCATTCAGCGTCTCGCTCACGCAGATTGGCGTTTTGCGGGCTGCCGATCTCGCGATTCAAGGTGCCGCTCGGGTGGAACAACTGCATCCCGACGCAACGGCCGCGCGTTATGCCGAACGATTGCCAGGCGTTGCGGTCCACTATGCGCTGGCCGACAGCGCGGGACGGTTTCATGCCGACTGGGCGTTGGTTCTTCGAGAAGGATCGAGTTATATACGCCAGATACTGACGATCGCGGCGGGAGACAGCCCAGTTCCTATCGACGACGTGCGCATGATCGACTTCGACGCGACGGCCGTCGAGGTTGCGGGAAATGTGAAGGGATCGCCGTTGGTTGCCGGCGACTTTTATGTCGGCTTCGAATCGCCGCTCTCCCAGAGCAGCGTTGTCGGGGATCATGCGGTGAGCGAGTTGCCGAGCGGAGTGCCGATCGGCGCGGGGCAATCGAAGCAATACTCGGCGGTGGTTGGCATCGCGCCCGCGGGCCAGATGCGGCGCGCGTTTCTGACTTATATCGAGCGCGAACGCGCCCATCCTTACCGCACTTTTCTGCATTACAACAGTTGGTTCGACATTGGCTTCTTCACTCCGTACACGCAACAGGACGCGCTGAATCGCATTCATGCGATCGGCGACGCGTTGCACACGAAGCGCGGGGTCGTGCTCGACTCGTATCTGTTCGACGACGGATGGGACAACCATGCCGACTTATGGAAGATTCGCGACGACTTCAAGGATGGCTTTGCACCGCTGACCAAGGCCGCCGCGGAATACGGCACGGCGCCGGGCGTTTGGCTGTCGCCGTGGGGCGGTTATGGGCCTCCCAAGCAGGAGCGAGTGGCCGCGGCGAAGAAACAAGGCTACGAGATAGTCGATGGCGGCCTGGCCTTGTCTGGACCGAAGTATTATGCGCGGTTTCATGATGCGGTGACGGAGATGGTCACGAAGTATGGCGTGAATCAGTTCAAGCTGGACGGCACTGGGAACGCGGATCAGGTGGTCAAGGGAAGCGCCTTCAGCAGCGACTTCGATGCGGCCATTCATCTGATTGGCGATCTGCGCAAGCTCAAGCCGGATCTCTATATTAACCTGACGACAGGCACTTATCCATCGCCGTTTTGGCTGTTCTATGCGGACTCCATCTGGCGCGGCGGAGACGACACCGAATTCGCCGGCGTGGGCTCGAGCCGGGAGCGATGGATCACCTATCGGGATGCGGATACTTACGACGAAATCGTGAAGGCCGGGCGGCTGTTTCCGCTGAACTCACTGATGCTGCATGGCATCGTCTATGCGCAAAAAGCCCCGCATCTGGATACCGACCCCGGCGTCGACTTTCGCAACGAGATACGGTCCTACTTCGGCTCAGGCACTCAGTTGCAGGAGTTGTACATCACGCCGTCCTTGCTGACGGATGCTAACTGGGACGATCTGGCGGAGGCGGCAAAGTGGTCCCGCGGCAACGCCGCGACACTGAAGGATACGCACTGGATTGGGGGCGATCCGCGATGGCTTTCGGTGTATGGATGGGCTGCGTGGTCGGCCGCGAAGGGCATCGTGACGCTGCGCAACCCGAGCGACAAGCCGCAGGATTTTGCCCTCGATATTGGAAAGGCGTTTGAGTTGCCGCAAGGCGCGCCTCGGCGTTATTCGGCCCACATTCCATGGAAAGAGGATGCCTCGCAGCCTGGCTTCGATCTCCAGGCGGGGCAACCGTTTACTTTCCATCTGGCGCCGTTTCAAGTTCTGACGCTGGAAGCTATCCACCAGTGAAATGCGACCATGAGGTCCCTCGAATGCTATCCAAGTCTTGCTTTCTTCGCGGCGTGTCGAGCATCCTCCTGATGTTTTGCGCAACCGTTGCAGTCCATGCTCAGCCCACTGCCGGTGCTTATACTCTTCGCGCCAGTGGAGACCATTTTGAGATGGATGGGAAGCCATTTCAGATCATCTCGGGAGCGATCCATTACGAGCGCGTGCCGCGCGCCTACTGGCGGGATCGTTTGCGCAAGGCGCGGGCCATGGGGCTGAACACCGTTGAGACCTACGTCTTCTGGAACAGGCATGAACCTTCGCCGGGGGAGTACGATTTTTCAGGGCAGAACGACGTTGCGGAGTTCCTTCGCGAGGCGCAGCAGGAGGGGCTGTATGCGATCCTGCGGCCTGGCCCCTACGTATGCGCCGAGTGGGATTTTGGCGGGTATCCGCCGTGGCTGTTGCGCGAGCCGGGCATGGTGGTCCGCAGTTCGAATGCGCAGTTTATTGCCGATGCTTCGCGATGGCTGCATCGCCTTGGCAGAGAGCTCGCGCCGCTGCAGAGCGAACTGGGCGGACCTATCATTGCCGTTCAGGTGGAGAACGAGTATGGCTCGTTTGGCGCGGACCATGCGTACATGGAGCAGATTCATCGTCTGCTGCTGGACTCAGGCTTCGACAAGGCTATGCTCTACACTGCGGATGGCGCGGCGGAGGTGGCTAACGGTTCGCTGCCTGAGCTTCCCGTGGCCATCAATTTCGGCACAGGCGATGCCAAGGGGGAGTTTGCGGCTCTTGAGAAGATGCGCCCCAACGGGCCGAAGATGTGCGGCGAGTATTGGGCGGGTTGGTTCGATCATTGGGGCGGAAAGCACGAACGCACCGATGGAGCAACCGAGGCGGCTGAGCTGAAATGGATGCTGGAGCGCGGATATTCGGTGAATATCTACATGTTTCACGGAGGAACCAGCTTTGGCTGGATGAATGGCGCCAACAGCGACGGCAAGAACTACGAGCCGGATACGACGAGTTACGACTACGACGCTCCGGTGAGCGAGAGCGGCGAACTGACTGCGAAGTTCTTTCTGTTTCGCGATGCGATCCGCGAAGTTACCGGAAAGACTCCCCCAGCACCTCCCCAACCAATTCCGGCGCGCGCCTTCGGGCCGGCCAAACTGACGCGCTCGTCTTCCGTTTGGGAAAACCTGCCGAAGCCCGTGGTCTCGGACAGGATACTTTCCATGGAAGACGTTGGGCAAAGCTACGGATACATTCTGTACCGCACGACGCTTCCTCATGCGCAGAGCGGCGATCTGCGATTCGACGCGCTGCATAGTTACGCTCAGGTTTATCTGGATGGAGCATTGGTTGGCACGGTGGATCGCCGGCTGAACCAGACTGCGCTGCCGATTCATGCGACGCACGACAACGCGCGGCTTGACATATTGGTCGAGAATACGGGGCGCGTCAACTTTGGCAAACAGTTTCCGCATGAGAGAGCGGGCATCACGGACCGGGTTTTGCTGGGCGAGGAAGAATTGCATGGTTGGTCGATCTATCCGCTGCCAATGCTGCATGTGGATGCGATGGATTTCAAATCGGGCACATGCTCCGGCGCTTGCTTTTATCATGCGACTCTGGAGATACAGGAACCAGCCGACACGTTTGTCGAGACGAGCTTGCTCGGCAAAGGGGAGGTGTGGATCAACGGCGAGCCGCTTGGGCGCTTCTGGAGTATCGGCCCGCAGCACACGCTTTATCTGCCCGCGCCTTGGCTGAAGAAGGGCAAAAACGACATCTTGGTCCTCGACCTGAATGGCGAGCCGGGGCGATGGGTCAAGTTTGCCGCCAAGCCGGTCTTCAGCGATTCGGACGAATGATAGCCAGGCGCGCTCCAGCTACTTCACGAAGATGTTCTTCGGACACATGGCATGAACGCCCACGTTGCCGTCTACCAATTGCGTAATGTCCACATCGACGGCGACGCTGGTCAGCATGTAGGCTTCATCGCGGCTGAGGTGTTTCTCTTCCACCAGAAAGTTGATCATGTCGCGCACCGCAAGCGTGGTCGCCTCCTTCAAGTCGGGGCTGAAACCCATGCTGATATAACTCGTGGGCGTCTCGGCGCGCGGCCATAGCAGATGCCGATCCTTGTGAACGACGAAGCGGAAGGTTCCGCTGAGAAACGTCTCCATGGCGGTAATATCCACTTCGCCGTTGCCCTGGCCGGCATGACCGTCGCCAACCTCAAAGAGCGCGCCCTTGGCATGCACCGGAATGTAGAGCGTTGTGCCGGCGACGAGTTCCTTGTTATCCATATTTCCCGCGTGCATCCAAGGTGGAGCGCTGTCGAGCCGGCCGGCCGACTCGGGCGGCGCAACGCCCATGCTGCCAAAGAAGGGATGCAGGGGGATTTCGATGCCTGGAGCGAAGTTCGCCAGCATCTTGCCGCGATCCAACGGAATGATTTTGGAGCGGCTGTAAGGATAGTCGTTGGGCAAGAAGCCGCGCCCGGTGCCAAAGCCATTGCAGGCGAAGGGCACGTCGATGTCGATCTTTAGGATGTCCACTTCGAGCACGTCGCCGGGATCGGCTTCGGCGATGTCGACCGGTCCGGTCAGGATGTGGCCGCCGGGGCCTTTATCCTTGACTTCGCGATAGATGTCGGCGTTGTAGGCGGGGATATCCGCGGCCGCTACGCCTTCGCCGATGAGGCGCTCTGTGGAACCGCAGGTCGAGAGAGTCTGGATGCGCACGGTGTCTCCCGAATGCACCGTCAACACCGGCTTGGCCTTGGCCGAGTAGTAACCCCAAACGACCGTGGATGGCGTTGCGGGCAGGGTTGCCGTTTGCGCGTTGAGCGGGAGTTGGACGAGCGCGCCCGAAGCTATGGCGACGGCTGCAATGGCGAGGCGGATTGGCATGGAATGCTCCCCAGACGACGGTTGGACCCGATGCACTCATCGTAACAGTGAAAATGCGGGGAAGCGCAGAGCGATTGCGGCGCGATTGCGTTGGCCGATGTGAACCTGACGCTCGTTCGACTACACTTCCTGGTGAGGATTGCCGTTATGCCGCCGATCACTGCCGCGTCTGTGCTCGAGTCTACGGATGTGGAGCTGGATGCCGCGACGACGCATGCGCCGGGACCTTCGGGGCAGTTGCCGATCACGCCGGAGATGCTGTTGACGCAGCCTTCGGGCAATCTTTTTGGGCTGAGCATGAACGCCGGGATGGGCTGGAGCCCGCGGCGTATGCTGGGACCCGAGGTTCTCATCCTCAGTACGCATGGCGGCGTTCGCGCACCGGATGGAACGCCGATCGCGCTGGGCTTCCATACCGGTCACTGGGAGGTTGGCCTGCTTGTCGCCGAGGCCGCGCGCGAGTTGAGCGCTGTGGATGCCGTGCCCTTTGCCGGCGCTTGCACGGACCCCTGCGATGGCCGCACTCAGGGCACCACGGGCATGCTCGATTCTTTGCCCTATCGCAACGACGCGGCCATCGTGCTGCGCCGCCTGATGCGCTCGTTGCCTACTCGCGCTGGAGTTCTGGGCGTGGCGACATGCGACAAGGGACTGCCTGCGATGATGATGGCGCTGGCCGCTTCGCGCGATATTCCCACCGTGCTGATTCCCGGCGGCGTGACGCTGTTGCCTGAGGATGGCGAAGATGCCGGCAACGTGCAGACGATCGGCGCACGTTTTGCGCAGCGGCAAATCACGCTGGAATACGCTGCGGAGATGGGTTGCCGCGCCTGCGCCACGCCCGGCGGAGGATGCCAGTTTCTGGGCACCGCGGCGACCGCTCAGGTGATTGCCGAGGCGCTGGGGCTGGCGCTGCCGCACTCGGCGCTGGCGCCGTCTGGGCAGCCCATCTGGCTCGATGCGGCGCGCCGGTCTGCGCGGGCCGTGCTGCGGTTGCGAGAACTTCATTTGGGTACGCGGGATGTGCTGACTCAGGCAGCGATAGAGAATGCGATGGTCGTCCATGCGGCATTCGGAGGATCGACGAATCTCTTGTTGCACCTGCCGGCCATTGCGCACGCCGCCGGTCTCAAGCGGCCCAGCGCCGCGGATTGGGCGCGCATCAACCGGCAAGTCCCGCGCCTCGTCGATGCTCTTCCCAACGGCCCTGGAAACTACGCCACCGTGCAGGTTTTTCTAGCTGGCGGCGCGCCGGAGGTTATGCTGCACCTGCGCCGCGCCGGTCTGCTGGACACAGCGGCGACGACAGTGACTGGCGAGTCGCTGGGAGCCAATCTCGACTGGTGGGAGGCAAGTGCGCGACGCCATCGGCTGCGCCGGAACCTGATCGAGCGAGACGGCATCGATCCCGACGATGTCATCATGTCTCCGGATCGGGCGCGTTCGCGTGGGTTGACCTCGACGGTCTGTTTTCCCGTCGGCAATCTTGCGCCGGAGGGCTCGGTGATCAAGAGCACGGCGATCGATCCCGCGTTGATCGACGAGCGAGGCATCTATCGGCATCGCGGTCCGGCGCGCGTCTTCGTGAGCGAAGGGGCGGCGATTCACGCCATCAAATCCGGCTCCGTCGAGGCGGGGGATGTGCTGGTGCTCACTTGCAGCGGACCGGCGGGCGCGGGGATGCAGGAGACTTATCAGATCACGGCGGCGCTCAAGGCGTTGCCCTTCGGCAAGCATGTTGCGGTGCTCACCGACGGGCGCTTCAGCGGCGTGTCCACGGGAGCATGCATCGGCCATATTTCCCCGGAAGCTCTCGCGGGCGGCGCAATCGGAAAGCTGGAGGATGGGGATTGGATCGAAGTCATTATCGACCGCGCCGCTCTCACAGGTTCTGTGAATTTCATTGGGTCTGCGGAGCGTACTTTGAGTCCGGGAGAAGGCGCGCGCGAGTTGGCAACGCGCGCGTCTCGCAAGGACTTGCGTCCGCATCCCGAGTTACCGGACGACACGCGCCTGTGGGCCGCGCTGGTCGGGGCGAGCGGCGGTATCTGGGGCGGATGCGTCTACGATGTGGATGCGATCGCGGCAAAGCTCGGCCCGCGTTTGCATCGGGAGGATAACTCGAGGTTCGCGGCAATCGATGAAATCTCTGGGAGGGACTGACTCTGTGATCTTGTATCGCCTAACAACGGGCTGGATCGTCGAGCAAGACGGCTGCTACTACGATCTGCAAGCGCCTTGGCTGAATGCGCTGTTGGTGCAGCCAGATTTATCCGTATATCTTGGCTCGCGGATCGCCGTGAGCCAGCCGCTTTCGGGCGTCGATCTGGCTTCGATTCTGGCGCCGATCGAGCATCAGGAAGTTTGGGCGGCCGGCGTTACTTACTATCGCAGCCGCAGCGCGCGCATCGAAGAGTCACAGAACGCGGGCGGCGGAGACTTTTACGACCGGGTGTATTCCGCCGAGCGGCCGGAGTTGTTCTTCAAGGCTCAGGCGCACAAGGTTGCCGGGCCGAATTCCGCGGTGCGCATTCGCCGCGATGCCAAATGGTCGGTGCCCGAACCGGAGCTTGCTCTGCTCATCGATTCGCGGGGCAACATCGTGGGATATACCATCGGCGACGACGTCAGTTCGCGAGACATTGAGGGCGCCAATCCGCTGTATCTTCCACAGGCGAAAGTCTACGATCGGAGTTGCGCGCTTGGCCCAGGTATCCTGATTCAGAGTGCGCCCATGCCTGCCGAGACGCACATCGCAATGGAAATCGAACGCGGAGGCGGCATTGAGTTTTCCGCTTCGATTGCGTGGAGCGAAATGAAGCGCGATCCGCAAGCACTCGTAGACTATCTCTATCGCGATCAGAGTTTTCCGTATGGATGTTTTCTGCTGACTGGCACTGGGATCGTGCCTCCGGACGATTTCACGCTGCGGAACGGCGATCTGATCCGGATTTCTATCGACGGAATCGGCACGCTTGCCAATCCTGTCGGATAACTGGATAACTGCACGAGCGTTTGCGGCATAAGGAGTTGGAACAACGATGGAAACAGCACCGATCTTAATCGATGGTAGGTGGCGCGAAGCTAAGAGCGAATCCACATTTCAGGCCACAAACCCAGCTACTGGCGAGAGGCTGAGCACGCATTATCCCGTGAGTGAATGGGCCGACTGCGAGGATGCTCTTTCTTCGGCTGTGATTGCGCAGAAGCAACTGCGGGAACTGCCCTCCGAGCGCATCGCGGCATTCCTCAGTGCCTATGCCGGGAGGATCGAGTCGGCCGCTGCGAGCATCGTTGCGGCGGCAAGTCTCGAGACTGGTTTGCCGGCCACGCCGCGGCTGCGCGATGTGGAACTGCCGCGCACCACAAATCAGTTGCGCCAGGCCGCGGAAGCTGCCCGGGAGGAATCCTGGAAGCAGGCCATGTTGGACTTACCGCGAAACATACGGTCGTTCCTGGCGCCGATCGGCCCGGTGTTAGTCTTCGGGCCCAATAACTTTCCGCTTGCTTTCAACGGCATCAGCGGCGGCGATTTTGCGGCGGCGATTGCGGCCGGCAATGCCGTGATCGCCAAGGCCCATCCGCTGCATCCGGAAACGACGCGGCTGCTGGCGGAGCAGGCCCAGATGGCAGCCATTGAGACGGGGCTGCCGACGGGAACCGTGCAAATGCTCTATGCCGTAAGCAATGACGATGGCTTGCGGCTGGTTGGCGATCCGCGCATTGGCGCAGTAGCGTTTACCGGAAGCCGCGCCGCCGGCCTGCGCCTCAAGCGCGCTGCCGATGAGGCCGGCAAGCCGATGTATCTGGAGATGTCGAGTATCAATCCCGTGATCTTTCTGCCCGGTTCGCTGGTTGGATCGGAAGATCGTTTGGCTCGTGAGTTGGCGGATAGCTGTTTGGCGGCAGCGGGCCAGTTCTGCACCAGCCCCAACCTGATTTTGGTGTGGGAAGGCCGGAGTGCCGAGGCACTGCTCGAAGCAGTGGCCGCGATCTTTCACGAGCGCACTCCGCAGCCGTTGCTTTCCCTTGCCGGCCTGCAGCAACTTGAAGCAGGGGTCGCGTCGTTGATTGGCGCGGGTGCTCAGTTGATAGCTGGCGGCCAAAGGATCGAAGAGCCGGGTTATCGTTACGCCAACACGCTGCTTCGGGCAACCGGGAAGGAGTTCCTGGCTGCGTCCGATGCTCTCCAGCGCGAAGTCTTCGGCAATGCCACGATGGTTGTTACGGTCGCCGATGTGTCGGAATTTGAAGCTATCCTTGCCTTGATGGAGGGCAATCTTACCGGGTCGATTTACTCGGATGGGTTTGGCGCCGACGACGAGATTTACGATCGAATTGAGCCTTTGCTTCGACGCAAGGTTGGGCGGCTGTTGAACGACAAGATGCCGACCGGCGTGGCCGTGAGCGCGGCCATGCAGCATGGCGGGCCGTTTCCGGCGACGTCGCATCCAGGGTTCACCTCGGTTGGCATTCCCGCTTCCATGAAGCGTTTCGCGGCGCTAGAGTGCTACGACGGAGTGCGCGAAGGTCGCCTGCCGGCGATTTTGCGCGACGCGATCGCCAATCCCAGAACGTGGCGCTCGATCGATGGCGCGTGGGTGCGCGGATGATGACGCCGATCGGGCGCAAGCCGCGCCATCGCGTGTATCATCGCTTGCAAACGGTCAGGCGATGAAGGCGATCTATCCAAAGCTCATTGCAACGCTGTTGCCGGTCTTCGTGGCCTGCTTCCTGTGGCAGCTTTATGTCAGTGCCGCGCCGCAAGAGAAGCGTGACGCCGATTGGCCCATCTACGGCGGACAATCGGATAACGACCATTACTCCGCACTTACGCAGATCAATCGCAAGAGCGTGGCCGGATTGCGCATTGCGTGGACGATGGACACGCATGAGCAAGGGGGGTTGCAGACCAGCCCCCTCGTCGTTGGCCATGTGCTTTATGGCTACACGCCTTCGCAAAAGGTGATTGCTCTCGATGCGGCCACGGGAATGCCGCTCTGGACCTTCGACTCGGGCATTCGGGGCACGCAGCCTGACCGCGGCCTGACTTACTGGCACCAAGGCAGCGAGGCGCGTCTCTTTGCCGGAGTGATGCAATATCTCTACGCGCTCGATCCCGCGACCGGCAAGCCGATTCAGAGCTTCGGCGAGGGCGGCAGAGTCGATCTGCGCAAGCAGTTGCGCGGCGATTTCGAGAAGCAGTCGATCGTGCTCACGACGCCTGGCGTTCTCTACAAAGACCTCATCATTGTCGGCGGACGCAACCCGGAGACGCACCCGGCGCCGCCCGGTGACATTCGCGCGTACGATGTGCGCACGGGCGCGCTTCGATGGAGCTTTCACACCATTCCGCATCCCGGCGAAGAAGGGTACAACACCTGGCCGCCGGACGCATGGAAGCACTCCGGCGCGGCCAACAACTGGGCCGGCATGACGGTTGACCTCAAGCGGGGCATCGTCTATGCGCCCACCGGCTCCGCGGTCTTCGACTTCTACGGCGCGGACCGCATTGGCGACGACCTGTACGCCAATAGTCTGCTGGCGCTCGATGCTGAAACTGGCAAGCGCATCTGGCACTTTCAGGATGTGCATCACGATATCTGGGACCGCGACTTTCCTTCGCCGCCCACGCTGGTTACGCTAACTCGCGACCACAAGCCGATCGATGCCGTAGCGCAGACCACCAAGCAGGGTTATATCTACGTCTTCGATCGTGTTACTGGAAAGCCTCTGCTTCCGATCGAAGAGCGGCCGTATCCGGCCAGCAATGTGCCCGGAGAAACGACTTCGCCCACGCAGCCATTACCGTTGGCGCCGGAACCTTTCGCGCGCCAGTCGCTCACCGAATCCATGCTTACGAATCGCACTGCGGAAGCGCACCGGTATGCTCTTGAAACCTTCCGAACCTTCCGCAGCGGAGGCCAATTCGTTCCCTTTAGCGTGGATAAGCAGACGGTCGTTTTTCCCGGATTCGACGGGGGCGCGGAGTGGGGCGGATCGGCGCTCGACCCCGCGACCAAGGTGCTCTATGTGAATGCCAACGAGATGGCGTGGACTGGTGGACTGACCGCGACGCGCGCCGATGGAACAGAGGGCGAACGCGCCTATCGCAATCTTTGCTCCGTATGCCATGGAGTGCATCGCGAAGGCTCGCCGCCAGCCTTTCCCGGCTTGGTTGGAGTTGCTCGGCGCTTGTCCGACAACGATCTGACGCTGGCTATCCACCAAGGCAAAGGGCGCATGCCGGGGTTTCCGTCGATCGATGGATCGCTGATGCAATCCTTGCTGACTTACCTGAAGAGCGGGGAAGGAAAAGCCCCGAGCGACAAGCGGGAGTTATCCGCGCAGCCGCAATCCAAGGAAAATGAAAGCGGCGCGGCCAGCTACGCGGCTCACTGCGCCATCTGCCACGGCGACCGGCGCGAAGGCATTGAGCCGTCTTTCCCCGCGCTGCTTGGCGTCGGCAGCCGCATGACGCGGCAGCAGATGCTCGCGATCATTCACGAGGGCAAAGGGCGCATGCCGGGGTTCAAGACAATTCCCGAACCTGAAATGGCATCTCTGCTGAGTTATCTCGGCATCTCCGAACGCGGGACCGCAGAGGCCGATGCGGAAGCCATGCGCTATCAGTTCACCGGCTATCGCAAGTTTCTCGATCCGGATGGTTACCCGGCGATTGCTCCGCCGTGGGGCACGTTGAACGCTGTCGATTTGAACACCGGCAAATATTTATGGAAGATACCGCTCGGCGAGTATCCCGAGTTAGCCGCGAAAGGGGGAGCCGACACCGGCTCGGAAAACTACGGCGGACCGATCGTTACCGCTGGCGGCCTGGTTATCATCGGCGCAACGGTCTTCGACAAGAAGATTCGCGCTTTCGATAGCCAAACCGGCAAACTGCTTTGGAGCGCCACGCTTCCGTACGCCGGAGTGGCCACGCCGATCACCTATATGGTCGACGGCAGGCAGTACATCGTCATCGCCACGGGCGGCGGGCGCGATCCAAAGTCCCCGTCGGGCGGGGAATATGTGGCCTTCGCGCTGCCCTGAAGTCATGTTTCAATTGAGTGAGTGTACCGAGGGAACTAACTCCGAGTTTCGCATGCGTTTGCTAACTCGAAACCCAAGCGCCAGCATGAGCGCGGCCGCAGCGAGCGGAACGCGCAACCCGATGCGAAGCGAGCCGGAGGCGCTCGAAACCACTCCCGTCATCCACGGAAAGAACGAGGAACCTACGCCGGCGACGAAGAAGATAGCCGTGTTTTCCGAGTACTGCAGCGCAATCCCCAGGAGCAAAGGAAACAACGGTCCAAGCCCAAAGCCTATCAGAAAAATCCCCGGCAACGCGCCCAGCATCGAGTTATCGGCGATCAGGAGCAGCGCGCCCGACAGCACGAGGCATAAGCTGACGCGCAGCACGACGCGCTCGGCGCGATGCAGCGCGCGGAGCGAGGAAACCAGCGTCCGGCTGAGCATCAGGCCAATCCAGAACAGGCTGCCGGCCGTGACCGTAGTCGCGATGGCGTGTTGGGTCCGCTGCACGTAGGCCGCGATCCAGCCGCCCATTGAGGATTCAATGCCGCTCGGCAACAGCATGACGACGACCAGCGAAAGGGGCCACAACGACAAACTCCAGCCCTTGCGCCAGGGCAAGGCCGGCCGCGCCGCCGGCAAAGTCCTCACGGGATCGCGTTCGAAGAGCAGCGCCCAGAGCGAGATTGCGGCAAAGAATATGCCGAGCGCGCAAAAGATGGTCCGAGCGCTTGCGACGCGCAGCGAATGCTCCGCAAGCGTGGGACACGTTGAGGCGCCGAACGCCCAGATCAGATTCAGGCGGTTCAGTTCCGCACCGCGTTTTTCCGTGTGCCGCGCGGCCTGCAGCAGGCTGGTGGCCGTCATGGTCAGCCCCAGTCCCGTCCCAAACAGGGTCATCGAGACGAAGCTGCTGGCCTTGGTGCTGAAGGCCATGCCCAGTGCGCCCGCCGCGATCAGGAGCGCTCCCGCGGCGATCGAGCGGGACCGCGAAGGCCGGACCATGAGCGCCCCGAAGGACGAGCCCATCCAGCCGAGGAAGAACATCAGGCCGGCTTGGCGGTCGGCCAGCGACCAGTGCGCCAAGAGCGCCGGCAACACCGCACCCGGCAGCGCCATGCCCATCCCAGTCGCGGCGAAGCTCAGGTAGAGAACCAGACGGGACGGAAAACTCTGCGGCGTATGCATCGACCTGCGCTCGAACCTCGGATGGCGGTGGGGTAGGCGGAGCGCTGTGAGCGCCTGCCGTGCCGCCTTTGCGATCATACTCCGGCGGCGTTCGCAGCAGCGTCAACGGGACGCCGGCGATTTTCCAGAATGGCGAGCGCTGCGAGGGTGGAATTCTTGCGGCCGCCTAGTGTTTCGAGCCGAAAATTCGTTGCGGTATCCGGAGGGGAACGATAGGCGTTGATCCCTGAAAAGCGGCTCCTTCGCTTCGCTCAGGATGACAACATCGGTCGAAGGAACTTCGGACTCTGGATGCTAACGGGCTCGGGATACTAGCGGACTCGGAACACTAGTAGCTGTGGCCTAAGACCGGATGCGGCTCGTAGGGCTCTTCGAGGCGGGCGATTTCGTCGGCGGTCAGCTTGACATCGAGCGCGGCCAAGGCGTCCTCGAGCTGGTACATTTTGCTGGCACCGACGATGGGTGCGGTGATTCCGGGCTTGGCCAGCATCCAGGCCAGCGCGACTTGCGCGTTTTTGACGCCGCGCGCCTCGGCGATCTCCGTCAGGCGGTCGACGACGGTGAAGTCGCCGGGGCGGTAATAGAGGCCGTGGGCGTAGGCGTCGGTCCGTGCGCGCACGGTTTCGCCAGCGGTTTTAGCTTCGTTCGCCTTGCGGTTGCCGGCGAGAAAGCCTCGCGCCAGCGGACTCCACGGAATCAGGCCGACGCCCTCGGCGCGGCAGAGCGGAATCATCTCCCGCTCCTCTTCGCGATAGACGAGGTTGTAGTGGTTCTGCATCGTCACGAAGCGCGCCAGGCCGAGCGAGCGCTGCGTTTCCAGCATCTTGAGGAACTGCCAGGCGTACATGGACGAGGCGCCGAGATAGAGCACCTTGCCGGCGCGGACCACGTCGCTGAGCGCCTGCGCCGTCTCCTCGATCGGCGTCGCGGGGTCGAAGCGGTGAATCTGGTAGAGGTCGATGTAGTCCACGCCGAGGCGTTTCAGGCTCGCGTCCACGGCAGCCATGATGTGCTTGCGCGAGAGGCCGCGGTCGTTGGGCGCGTCGGACATGGGATTGAAGACCTTGGTGGCGATCACCACATTTTCGCGCGCGCCGGCAAACTCCTTGAGCGCGCGGCCGGCAATCTCCTCGCTCGCGCCGACGGAATACATGTCGGCGGTATCGAAGAAGTTGATGCCCGCTTCGACGGCGCGGCGAATCAGGGGTTTCGAGGCTTCTTCGTCGAGCACCCACTCGCGCCACGCGGGCGAGCCGTAGGTCATCATGCCGAGGCAGAGGCGGGAGACTTTGGTTCCGGTCGTGCCGAGGTTGACGTAGTCCATTTGAGGATATTCCCTGAACTTGGTTAGGGCTCTTGCTTGCGTTGGGCGGCGAAGTCAGATGCGCAAATCTTTGGCCCGCTCGTATTACGACGAAAATGGCGGACCAAAAGTTCAGTTTGGAAGCGAAAAGGTGAGGATGGGTTGGGATGGCCGGAAATTGAGGATGGTAGGCGAGGCAGGGCTTGAACCTGCAACCCCCGGCTTAGAAGGCCGGTGCTCTATCCAGTTGAGCTACTCGCCCGCGCTGCTCTCATTCTACCGTTGAATTGGGGCAAACGGTGCGGGCAAACGCGGCCAGGGCGCGGCTGAGTGCCGCGTTTGCCGACTCGGGGGATGCGCCGCATGCGGTGAGGTAGGCGGTGATGCCGTGGACGATCGAATCGGGTGCGATCAGGGCTTGGCGGACGATCAGGTCTGCGCGGCAGTGGGTGAGCGGCACAGCCCGGAGCCGTTCGCACCAGATTGTGGAGCCGTGGACGGCGGCATCGGATAAATAGGCTGCGCAGACGCTCGGGGATTGGCGAGAGTCGCCTTCGGAACTTCCCTCAGGGGCTAAAGCCCGGCTGACCTTGTTGGGTTTTTCGGCACAACTGAAGTCGTGCCCTTTCACAAAGCTCATGCGAAGTGACTTTTCCGCAACAGAGGGAGGCCAGCTTCCGTTGCGTGGCAGGAGGTCGATGTAGCAGGCCCAGCCGTGGGCTGCTTCGGCTGACGTGGCGCTCAACTCGTCGGGGTCCAGGTCAGATGCGTTCGGGATCGGCCAGGCGTCGCATTTCGCGGTCCAGACGGGAGATTGTTGGCCGTTCAGGTGGATCAGCGCTTCGGCGAGTGCGGGTAGATTGATCGCTTCCGGCAATTCGCGCGCTCCGTTGGGATTCGATCGCAGATCGACGAAGCCGTCCCAGCAGGCGTCGATCACTGGCGAATCGCCGCCGATCTCGACTTCCCAGTCAGCTTCCATGGCCGTGTCCGGCTTCGGCCATCAGGAAGCGGACCAGCGTGGTTTCGGCCCAGTGGCGGCCCATGGGCACGGGAGAATTGGCATTGTGCGCGGCTCTTGCGGACAAGAACGCGCAGTGGCCGCCGTGCTCGGTCTCGATCAGGGTGACGGCTGGATTGGCCGCGAGGGTTGCCCGCGTCTCCGGCAACATGCGGATGAAGGGATCGTCGAAGGCGTGGAGGACGAGCGTGGGGACGGCGATGCGATCGACGACGCGGGCGGCCGACGAGCGAAAGTAGTAGTCGTCGGCACCGGTAAAGCCGCAGAATCGGGCGGTGATTTGCTCGTCGAACTCGCGGATTGTCTGGACCGGGCCGATTTGACGCGAACCGGGGACTGCGTAGATCTCTGGAAAGAGCTTTGCCTTGCCTCGGAAACGGCGGATGAGGTTACGCAGGAAGTGGCGCTCGTAGATGCGGTTGGCCGGCTCGTGGAGGGCGTCGGCGCTTGCGGCCAGGTCGCTGGCCGGGCTGACGCCGACGGCGGCGAGCAGCCATTCGGGAGCCGACGCGCCCAGTTCGCCCGCGAGCTTGAGCACCAGATTGCCGCCCATCGAGTAGCCGACCATGGCCACGCGCCGCAGCCCCTCCGCGGCTACAAAATGCTGGAGCACCGCGCCCACATCGGCGGAGAGGCCGGAGTGGTAGAGGGTCGGCGTCCAGCTTTCAGTGCCGCCGCAGTTGCGCATGTTCATGCGTATGACGTTGCAGCCGGCGTTCCACGCGAGCATGGAAATGCCACGAATGTACTGGGAGTCCGAAGAGCCCTCGAGGCCGTGGACGAGCAGAACGGTCAGGCGATGCGCGCGGATCGCCTCCGGCTGCCAGTGGCAGTGGCAGAGGACGCGGGTGCCGTCGGCGGGGTCGACCGGGACTTCGCAATGCTCGGCAGGGACGAGGAAGGGACGGCGCGGCCAGTAGTTGCCAGCCAGCGTCTGGGCGTGGCCGCCACGCAACCACGCGGGAGGCTCGAACGGCGTGAGCCACTCCTGAGCGGCAGGGGTGAAGGCGGGGAACAGTTCATCCCGAAGATTGGCAGTCAAACTGGAGGTCAAAGAGTTGGGCATCCTGAAGAATCGGCTCGCACGCGGGAGTTTAGGCGGGTTCCACAGGAGACCGGGAGAGTATTGGGGCGGCTAGTGGGGATCGAACCCACGACATCCTGTGCCACAGACAGGCGTTCTGCCCCTGAACTATAGCCGCCATCCCCTCTGATAATACCATCGAAATTGTTGCGCCGCATAGGGCTAGAATTGGCCCAGAGGATTGCGATGCCGCCTTATCGCCCGGAAGGGATTGTTGAGTCGCCGGAGCGCGAGCCGGTGGGAGAGGCGCGCAGCCGTTGGCAGACCGGAGGCCGCTGGCTGGGCGACGAGCGGCTGCACTGGCTTGAGATTCTGCTCGACGAGGCCTTCGTCATCCCCGGAACGGGCATTCGCTTCGGCCTGGACGGCATCATTGGCCTGGTTCCCGGCTTGGGCGACGTGCTGGCCGGCGTTCTGTCGCTGATCATTCCGTTGGCCGCCTGGGTGCGCGGCGTACCCTACATTACGCTGGTGCGGATGCTGGTCAATATTTCGATCGGGCTGCTGGTGGGAACCATCCCCATCGCCGGCGACGCCTTCGACATCTTCTGGAAGGCGAACCGGCGGAACTACCGGCTGCTCACCCGCTCGATTGCCGAACCGCGCCGCCATACCTGGCGCGACTGGGGATTTCTGCTGGTGCTTTTGGCGGGCATTGGGGCGGTCTTTGCGATTCCTCTGGCGCTCACCGTCTGGCTGCTGGTAAAACTCGGCAACTGGACGCCGATCCACTGAGATCGAGGGACAAAGATTCCGAGTCAGGATACAATCGATGCAGGGCTGGCGCATCTCTCCAAATGCGCGGCACGGCTCTACAGGATTTCGGCATTTTAGCGCCGGAACCTGCGGCAAAATTCATCCAGCACCATCATCGGGGCGTAGCGCAGTCTGGTAGCGCATCTGCTTTGGGAGCAGAGGGTCGGGGGTTCGAATCCCTCCGCCCCGACCATCGAATTCGATCCGATCGATAAATTCGCTAACTCCTTGTTTCGGCCGGAAATCGAGCCTGGGTGCGATGGGTCCGAGCCGACACTCCACCCTTCCCGCGGGGCGACACGATTGCGCCGACGCTGAGTGGATGCCACGCACGAAAATCAACGGCAAGAGCAACGCCAAGACTGGCTCCGGCGGCGGCCCACCCTTCCTGAAACCGGATTTTGGAAATGAATCGGAACCGGGAAGCGTGGGAGACCCACGTTTGTCGCGACTTCGAGAAAAACGAAGGACGGGCCACCCGGCTCCTTCATGTGCGCACAAAGCCTTTAAGGCTCGAAGACATCTCCGCTCTCAGGCTCTTCGGACGGTCCTGCGCCAACGGATGGGCCGCTGCCGAGGATGGCGGTTACCTCTTTGGATGGCTTCATCTGGTATTCGAAGGGTGGGGTGGCGCCGGCGAGGTAGCGGACGAAGTAGTCCCAGCGGCGGCGGGTCATGTATAGCGAGGCTGGGCCGTAGCCGTGGGGGACGTTGGGGATGAGGAGCAGGTCGAAGTCCTTGTTTGCTTTGATGAGGGCGTCGACGAGGAGCAGGGTGTTGTTGGGGGGGACGTTGTCGTCCATGGTGCCGTGGGCGAGGAGCAGGTGGCCTTTGAGGTTTTTGGCGAAGTTCTGGTTGGCCTGGGAGTCGTAGTTGGTGGTGCCGTCGGGGTTTTTGACTTCGAGGCCGGCCCATTTTTCGGCCCAGTCGTCTTCGTAGTCGCGCTGGTCGTGGTTGCCGGACTCGGCGATGCCTACTTTGAAGAAGTC
>Ga0209208_10001255_pt1 | contig 35574 bp, 24 predicted proteins | sample S1TSphfallax_3_FD_187694 | JGI IMG/M metagenome (GOLD analysis project Ga0209208, IMG submission 187694) | Host-associated microbial communities from peat moss isolated from Minnesota, USA - S1T2_Fd - Sphagnum fallax MG (SPAdes) (version 2) | ecosystem: Host-associated > Plants > Peat moss >...
GGCCGGTTCTCCCGTAGAAAATCTGTCTGTCCGTCCGTCCGTCCGACTGTCCGGGCCGGTTCCGCCGGCGGATTAAAACGCGGAACTGTCGCGTCGGACGCACGCACGCACGCACGCACGCACGCACCAAGTGAATTTATATATAAGATTTGGGTACAGGTTAGAGAGGAAAGGAGAAATATTTAAGAATCCTATTATATGTTGGCAATCTGATAGAACCTATAACATTTAAATATGGCACTTCAGAGAAAAAAATCTCTCAAAATCTGGTGATTGTGCCACATCTTTTTCACAAAAGTCCTTTGCATGAGTCATACTAAACATTGTGCATTCTAATGTACATATGAATAATTTTCTTTTTCACCTGGTTCATGTTTCTTATTTGTTTAAAAGACCACAAGATTTTCATTCACTTAATTGCAGAATACTAGGGAACAGCTGTTGATACAGTATAAATAATATTTGGTAAATGATCTATGAGCCAGTGTGAGACCAGCACTGGTCTTTTTTTCCCAATTTTGTGGGGCAGGTGCTCTGGTGATCATACACAAGAGGACTTAGCCAATTTTGGCTGCAGGTCAAAGAGGAAAGGAGAATAGTTTAGGAATCGTGCTATATTTTGGTGCCATGATAGGACCTATTGTCCAAATATGGAAAATTGAAAAGAAATCCTCATAATGTGGAGATTTTGGGCCTTTTTTTTCAAAAAATTTAGAAAACCCTTTGCATTTGTTGCACTGGCTTTGCTTTTGTTGTGAAGATGTAGAAATTCGCCAAAAACAGAAACACTGACCAAAAACAAATCTAGTTAAGATTTCAGAAGATCCTCTTGATTTGATAACTACATCTTGAAGTTCCGCCCAGAAACAAAAGAAAAATATTCTGCCTCACTTTCCAAATGATTGTTCTTCCCCCTGTCCGATTTTATTTATTTCTTTAAGAGTTCACAAGTTCACAACCTTGTTCACGTTGTTAGACACGTTGTTCACGTCCTTGTACACTAGCTCTCGCTTGTACTTGGTTCGGTGCACTCCAATTTCTAGTTTTATTCTTCTTCTTTGTAATCTAACAATGCAAAACCCAGTGTGCAATATGTAGGTAATAAGAAGAAAATACTGCAATGCCTGCATATGCATCTATAATAAATATGAACTAGAGTATTTGCATTTACCAGTGTTGGGTGGTCCTCGGCAAGAGGAAAAGACCAGTTATCTTGGGATTCATAACTGCAGTTGTAAAGAAATCAAAGAATAGACTCTGATATTTAACCATAGTTTTGAATTTTTTGTTTTTTTTATCCCAAATAGCTATCTATAAAGCCAGCAATTCTTTATTGATTCTCTCATGAAGATTACCTGTATTTTGAGGTTTTCGAAATAATTGGAACCAGATGTTTGTTGTTTCTGAATTTATTTAAAATACCAGAATCCACAGTCCTCTGATTCTGAAACATTTAAAAAATTGAAACCAGCGAGAAAATCAAATGCGCCCCCCACAGGAGTATGTGACTCAGAAGGATGGGCACTCACATTGGCAAGTGTATTTAGCTCTATGCAATCGGTCATTGCAAATCCAGAAGAAAATTTATTCAGATAGAATTAAGATCTGGGGTGACAGCTTATGTCATTTGCTTGATCACATTATATGACATGATCTTCCAGTGATGATGATACACTGGCAATAATGACTGGAATGTGTCTGTTGAACATGAGTTTTTTCTTTAAATTGTTGAATTACACACCCCAGACTGGAATGTCATGGAATGGCACTGCCCTGCCCATTACATTGGGTGTGTTACCCAGCTCATCCTAATGGGCTCACCTGGCATATTACCCAACATAATGAGCAGGGCATTCTTATATATGGGTATAATTAATTGCGCATATTATGGACTCAGCATCTTAAGGAATTAAGGCGCCTTCCTAATACACTAGAAAATCCCAGTAAGATCCTTACATAGTACATACCAGCGTGAGACAGTTCTTTGATTTTTTGGATAACCGTTGATTCTGGGTGTTCGAAAAAGTTCAGAATGCCAAAAAACCGCAGTTTCCGGGATTTGAAAATTGTTTCAGTGATATTGCAAATACGTGCCACTATAAAAGTCAAAACCTTGTCCTGAGTTTGGAAGTGTTGGATGTGTTGGAACCGTGGCAAGTTCAACAGAGACTTCCAACCTATTAATCCAACACCCAAATTCTGACTCCACCCTTGAAAAAACCAACCGCCGGTGGGAAAAATCAATGAGTTCATAATTTCATTCAAATTACATGGCATACAGTGAATAGCCATCCATGATCAATGAGGAGAACATTCTAATTAGAAAAAAACTCAATTATGCCACCTGAACTATCAAGAAGCCAATTTGTGAACTCCAGCCTGCAGGCCTGGGTCTTATTCAATCTCTGCCACAAAACACATGAAAAGAAGACTTCTAAAATACTGCACAATTGGGGTTTAGAAAATGTTTTTCGGATCGATCCTGATCACTCAACTGATCAGCTGACAGTAGTAATTACAAAATATTGGTGGCACATTCCGGTGGAGCTGTAGGGTAACGAACCTTGTCGGTGCAATAGTTGTAAATGAGGTAGCGACCACGAACCCACTTCAGCTGATTGGTTTGATGCCATGTGACTGCTGGCGCTTGAGCCCACTGACTGGAACTGCAGCTGGCGATGTTGTTATTCTGGACTAGGCATCCATTGATATTGAATCCTTGGTACGTGGCGATGAATGGGGCGTACTGCCAATCGATCTTAATCCTGCCACCATCAGTGGCCCATTGAGATCCGTCCCAGAGACTCGAGTACACTGCCATCGGCTGGCTGTTAAGATATGGCACCCCCAAGTTCTGGTTGTTCTTGAATATCCGAATGGGTATACTGTCCACCATGAACCTGCAAAGCATCGATCGGACGAACTGCAATACATTAGTGTGTTTACAAAATCCAATTATATATAAGTCTGCCCCAGTTAGGGTCTCTTTGTATAAGGCTGCTGTGATCACAGTTACAACACGGTGTGCTGTCATAACAGCAGCCTAATGGAAAGCCACTGACACAGGTCCTTCCTCGTTTATTGCTGCAGGGAGAAAAGTTAGTATTCAGCTACCTCATGGGCATAGAAATCTACAGTGCGTCGTTCACTATCTGCAAGTTCTGGTTCTGCAAAGCATCGATCGGACGCACTGCAATGCATAGTTTGTGCATCAGTTTGCGTACTCTACCCCTGTGATTAGAGTTACACACAGAGTGCTGTGATCACAGCAGCCTAATGGAAAGTCACTGACATAGGGCCTTGTTTCTTGCTGCAGGGAAAAGTGAATACTCTGCTAAGTCATGAGCATAGAGTGACGAAAACTGGACTGCGTCGTTCACTCTCGATTCACGTCGTCATGACAACACACTATAACTAGATTTTCAAAGCTAATTATTTGAGGTTTGATCCGCGTTGCAGGAAGTACTTACAAAACGTAGTTCTGGTTCCAATTCACCGAGTAGCAGTGGAAATCCGCAGTCGGGTCGAACCAAAGATAGATCCGTTGCTCCCGATTCCCTTCGCCGTGGGCATACACATTCGTCTGCAAAATGTAAGGTTGTCCGGTGACATTTCCGAGGAACTCGAAATCTAGCTCATCGTGCGTGGCACCATCCGACGACAACTGCAAGCAAATGTGAGTCATGCCACAGAGCTCCAATTAGCCTTCCTTCACAGCTGGTGACTAGTAGATCTGTCGCTGGCCTAGATAAAGGCACTGCTTGGTAATTTGTTCTATTCAGGATCGAAGTGGACAAGGATTGAAATTCGGAACGATCTGTGGAATATATGGAAAAATCGTCTGCACTTACATAGAATGAAGTGACGGTGCCTGCGGAGTAGCCGGGTACTAGCTTAATACACATCCCCGTATTACCAAAGAGATACTTAGACTTCGAGCCAAATCCAGCAGCTGCGCAATTGGTTACGAATGGGTTACGAATAAGCATGAATTCGTCAGAAGTATTCGACAACAGAGAAAATTGAAATATTGCAAGCAAATGATTTGTAATGCCGTAAATAGAATCTGGTCTAGCAGATTTATAAAAGAGTGTCTAGACAATATTGCATTGGAGTTTAATAACTTCCGTAGGAGTGAACTAGACGTCGACGAGTCGTGGTCGCAGCTCACCTGCCTGCTGATCGAGAACCAGCTGCACTTGTTGCCCGCCAGCCAACAGAACGGCATGTTTTGCATCTGAGAAAGCCTGGTAATTCTGTTGAAACAATGTTGGCTGTGTAACAAAATGAGCAGTTCCCCGACTAGTACTGAGCCCTCTTGCAAGTCTGCTAGCTTCGACCGCCACAGTCAAAGAAGCAATCATCGCCATGACCCAGACTGCAGCCAAGACATGAGTACTCCATTGTCTATCCCTCCGCAGACTGATGCCAGTGTTTAACCCTCTAGTTGCCTTCATGATTCGGGACGGTAGTGTTGTCAGCAGGCCTAGCTGCGGTGCAGGCAACGAATCCTTTTTGCGGACGACCGCCGCCGCTGTATAGATGTCTGTAATATAATCACACGTTTCAACACCAGCAGCTCCTGGATCACGTCTGTAAACTGCAATTGCTTGTCTACTAACGCCTCGCCGTCTTCCACACACACTAGGATTGAATACCGAAACTTACTGTATATATATTAGAGCTACCTAAAGCTTTGGAGTATGTCACAAAGTTGCAAATAACACAACTCAAAGAAAGAATCACCTCAACGGGAACGGACTTCGCAACTGCAGATGTAGGCTCGAACTATTTAGCTAGAACAGAACGATCGACGTCGAGGAGAAACTGGGGAGAGAGCCGCCTTCTAATTAAAGGGATGGAGTATCAGTGGATGCAGCGAGAAGACGCGGTCGATGCTAAGCTTTGCATTCACGAGTTACGCGGTTAGTCCAGAACACGGAATTCTTGGGTCGCGTATTAGACGTCGTCTAGACTCTCGGCGAAGCCCGCTGCTTGTCACGTTCCGGGAAAGTGACAGGCGTCGCCTACTGGATGCGGATCACACGCCCCTATTTATCATCCATCTATCCATCAGATCGTCGCTAAAATATAGACCCCGATTACTCCCCGATCACATGAATGTCTCCGAGTGTAGTGTGCTGATCTTTTGCGATTAGTGCTTGTTGATCACCACCCCCACCATTTATCATCCATCCATCTGATCAGATCCTCGCTTAAATGTAGACCCCGATTAAGCCGAGATCAGATGAGTATCTCTGAATCTAGTGTGCCGATCTTTTGCCATCAGTGGATGTAATAACTATCGTCTAGTTTCATGTATCATCGGACTTGTTGACCTTGTTGCTAGTTAGGTAGCTAGCTGGCTGTCGTGCTTGGAATTTAGATTCCGGGCTTGGTTGCCAGGTATGACGTGATATACCTACTTACTGACGGGCCAGTTGGGCCTACAAATTACTAGTGGACTTGAGACCATTTTCTGCTTGCTGGCTGGCCGGCCGGATTTCTTGGCTTGCTCCACAACTGCGACTTTAATTATCCCCAATTTCAAGCTAAAGAAGACAGTGCTTGTTTTAGCAGATATATATTTATATATATGGGCGTTAAAATAGTGGCATCGGGAGGGTTACTAGAAACCTCTCAGGAGACGATATGACAGTTGGATCCGTAAAGTCTTTTGTAACATACGGCATTGACACCTGAAACCCTAGAACTGATTTGCAGGGAGTTTAATGAGTTTTAGGGTTCGGGAGTCAATTCCACGTGTCACCAAGAACTCTAAACTACAGTTAAAAACAAGACGAGCGTAGTGTTATTCTAATAAGATTATGTGAAGTGGAGACGTTTAATGAGTTTTCTGATTTTAAAAATGCAATTCCTTTTGGCCGACCATGGTGAGGTTTAGGCAGAAAATGTCTGGTGATTTGCAAGAAAAACATGCTTTGTATGCAAAACCATCTCTTGTCTTGCTTGAAGTTGGATACTCAAGACCCTTTAGTGATGTAGGTTATATTATTAAATAGGGTATACATGTGGATAATATGTATTGGAGTGGAGTTCTTGACATTTGGTGTGGTAGAAAGACCACCAATTTTTTTCACAAGATTATGTAATTTACAAGTCAGTGATTGAACGTTTAGTGTATCAATCACATGCCTCTCACTCAATTTGCCTTCTTTGATTATGAGGTCTGAAGATAAAATGTAGTTGATTAAAGGGCACACTCATAGTGCTTTAAATCACTCAAAATGGGTGAAAAATTTGCAAGATATGCTTCTCTTAAACTTTGGCAATAAAAAATGAGAAAAAAAAATGGTTCAAACAATTGACAGCTAATGATACTTTACACAACCATCTAAAACCAAACAAACGCTTGCTACCTAATGGTTGTTACCTACCTTCATCGCCAAAATAGATGAAAAATAAAAACATTCAAAATTTTCAATATATCCATTCACTTTTGAATCTACAATTAGATCTAAGCTAGTGTAGGGATCATTGCAAATTGAGATTAATAGGTGATTAGCATGTTGTTCACCAAATGCACAAGTTGATAGATTGTTTCCTCACCAATTGCCAAATGTTTTTCAAATTCCAAGCTTGAAATTCCAAGCTTAAAGGTTTTGAAAATTTTTGCTACCCAAGCTCCTCCTTCTCATGATGTTTTTTTGCTTTTATACTTTGCAAATTTTGTGATATTATGCTCTTGAATTCTTTAGTTCATTTCCATCCTTTTGGAGTGTCATCTTGTGCTCTTGAACATCTTAGTTCATCTCCATGTTTTTGCAGTGTCATTTTACACTCTTGAACTTTTCAATTCATTTTCATATTTTTATGATGTCATCTTGTGCTTTTAAACATGTTAGTTTATTTCCATGTTTTTGTGGTGCCATCTTGTGCTTTGTACGTCCCAAGTGTTCTTGAGCTCCCTATGTTCATATGTTACTTATGTTTCAACAATCCCAAATGTTTATGTATACTTGGTAGTTTTACATTTTATTGTATTATTTGTGTGTTAGTGGTCCTGAATGTTCATGTGTTTTTTGGTAGTTTCAAGAATCCCAAATTTTCACGCCCTTCATTGTGTTTTGATGGTCCTAGATGTTTTTCAACTACTTTATATCTTGGTTGTCCCAAGTTCATGCTAGTGGAGGTTCTACTTTTAGTGTCAATGACTAGCGTTCTTCTATTGGTCTTAGTGGTGACCATTTGTCCTTCTTTTGATAGTCATTAAACAGTTGTCACCTTGATGTTCACTATTTTCTTGCTTGTTGCGTAGCCCATTCTTCATATTTAATTTCTTGTTGTGTTAATTTGTGCATCCAAGATTCACACTCATGTACCTATGTAAAGTTGCTTACAAGCTTGCTTAAAAGTTTTAGTCAAATTGATCACCCAATTCCATTACAATTCCTAGAGACCAAGCTATGATAAACTATATTCTAATGTGTTTCTCAACTATTTTTTAAGTTGGTTTATTTATGATAGTCCCCAAATCTATTACACTTTTGGCCCATTTATTTTTTTCTCTCTTGTTACCTTTTTTTAATTTTTCTTCAATTTTTTCATCCATGGATTTTTCCTTAAGAAGTTTAAATATTTAAAAGATGTCACAACATTTTGTTGGGAATAATCATTTAATGTTTCTTTGCCCTTTGTTTGTGTTGCAGGTAAATGAGGCTTCAAGTAATGATAATAATGTGTGCAAACTCATGGATTTTTGGGTCAAAATTGTAAGGTGCTCTAAATTTCTTGTGATAGATTAGGACTGAATTTGTCCAAGTTAATAACATGGATCTCTTCTAGCTATTCTTTTATCACTATAAGGGTTTGAAAGCATATCTACATTGTATTGTTAGTTAATTTTCTAACTTGGTAATAAGAAGATCTATAGTTATTATTTGAAGGACTAGTTTAACTATATGGAAAAGTGTTATAATAACAAAAAAAAATCCCCATTGTTGACTATGATCAACTTCCTCATCTAATTTATAATCTTTTTCATTTTTACGTTTATTGGTATTTACTATTTACTACCATGTAAATCTTTAAAGGTCAAGTCTTATTGTCCATTGCATTGGGATTAAAAGGCCATAAACCTATAGCCCAAAATTCAAATTTGATTCTTGTGAGTGGTTGCTTAATGACCTAGTCTATCCATCCAAATCGGTGATCTTATTTGGTTCCATGCAATTGCATCTAGACATAGTTACATATTTGACTTTTTAAAATGTTGTTTTAAATGGTTTGAAACGAGTTACAACTAATGGTTGTAAAACATGTGATGTGTTAGACTATAAAATAATCATGTCTAACTTGAACTTTTTGGCCTATTTTATTGCATGGGCATCTAAAATTAAGAAGTGCATATTAGTGAAAAAAATCACCTAAAATATTAAAAACTTTCATTACCATGCAAGTTCCCATTTCATATAATTTGATGTAATCATGGGTGAAAGCACATTACAAAGGACCCTTTATTTGCATCACAATATACTATTTTCTTAAGTACATATTTTTTAAAGTTCAACAATGTCATTATTAGGAAAGACTTTAACAAATTTTTGAATACTATGACAACTTAATACATAAAGAAGTCACTTTTTGAAGAAAGTACAATTTTTTATTTTATCTTGTGCAATATTGAAAAGTATATTTGTTTGAAAATAATACGTGTAAAATTGTATTTTTAAAAATATATATAGTCCAAATTTGTTTTCAATGACTTTAAACCTTTATGAAAGTTGAAGATATATTAAACCATGTGAAGAATTTGAAAATTTTCATTTGGAAAAAAAAATTAAGGAAAGACACGATAAATATGTAATGAATTGAAATTTGACAAACAATCACATTCACATGGAAGGTGACAAACATAGTTAGGGTGCCTTTGTTTTATATTCCACTAAAGACCATTATTTTAATAATTAATGAATGTTTAATGTTAGTGCAATTTGAAATGAAAAAATGGTGTTCTTATACATTTGTATACCATAAACATACGCATGGCTCATTGCATTTCAAGTTTTAATTTTTTTCAAATAATATTAAATAAAATCAGTTTTGTAAAAATCAATATCATAACACCCAAAAATCAAAATTGAAACGAAAATTAAATGCATCACACTTTTGGAACAATTACACTATACATAATATATACGTAATGTGCTTTCGTTCGTAATGTGTTTTCAACCTCATCCCACAATCTTTCACCTTTGAAAATGTAGACCCTAATAAAAACACCTTTTGTTATGTTTATTACATAATTTATAATCAACCATTCTTGAAACTTGAGGATGGTGACATTATAGACTACATGTTATCCTTTCATTACTAAAGCCTTTACTCTTGATTGCTTGCTTACCTAAATGTTTATTTCATCCATTGATGATTTATAATGTAATTGTCTTAATTATACAATGATTACAAGTTGTCGTTAAAAAAGTTTTAGGAATTGGATGTAAGCCTTGTGCTTTGTAAACTTTAAATCATTTTGCATGACAAATGCTCACTTTTCAATGTTTACATTTGAACCAATATCACAAACTACTTCCTAATATATCTTGCAAAAATATTGTAACCCTTATTTGTATTAATGTTGCAACCTTCATCATTCATTGATGTAGGGTTTATGGACAGTTTGCATTCATACATAGCCAAGGTAAAGGAAATCATTCCTGCAACATCCTCTTCATATGTTAACATCCCTCCTAGTTCCATTTTCTTGGATCTTGTTTTTTCATTTAGATGATTAAAAAATGAACTCAAAAATATGTTCCACAACCTTTTTACCATCTTAAAGGATCTTATCCCTGTTTCAACAACATCCATTACTTAGACTTTTAATGTTTCATCTATTCACATATCTCTCTTGTCTACTATAAAGGCTTTATTTAAATTGTGTTGTTCTTTCTCCAGTCTATGATTTAAAGGGGCACATTCTCTTTGTCTGCTACTGGCTGGTCCAGCATACTACTTCTTCACCTTCTAAGCAGAGCGGTATTATGCAAATGCAAGTGCAAAAGATTAATAGGAATCTACAAAGGTTTTTCCTTTGGAGGGGTAACAAATTGCTTCTTTGAATTCTTTGAAGGAATCAAGGATCCAATGTCCTTTGGTGATATTTATGCCTTGTATCCTTGTCCAGGTTTAGGGTTTATGTATGAATAGTTACATGACCTTTAATGTGACAACCTAATCCCCTAACCAAACAGAAGAATGGATAAGGGCGGGTCACTTTTCTTTTACTAGCCTCTGCCCACCCGTCCTCCTTGCACCTTAACCACACAGTTAATGACATTCCGTTTGGATGTTGCAATAAAAACCAAACAATTCTTTTTAAGACTGGGCATTCAGTCATAGGAACTGTTTAAAATGATGACCCAAACCTGTGCGACCATTGACTGGCTTAAGTCTGCACTACATCAGCGTTTGGTTACCAGGTGATTTCTGTGGTTGACATGTTTTACCCTACATGTGTGAGTTTTGAATTTTCCATTTCTTTGCATCAATAAAAGACTCAAGGTCAATAATTTGTCAAGTGTGAAGAAACTATGAACTTGCCAATGGTGTAATTCCCATAATGTTGGGCTGTAGTGAACCAGCACCCACCAGCTCACCATCCACTGGATGCCTGTTATCACTCAGTTGTGGATGAACCTCAACTGAATTAATATGTGTTTTCACCTTGGTAACCAATTTAGTAGGAAATAGGTCTCATATATAGGGGAGATAGGTAGGAAAATAGGTAACTACTAGGTAAGTAGATGTTTTATACATAGATAAGCACTGTTTTTACTACCTACTAACAACTTGCTCGAGAGTTGTTATAAGGTAGGTAGGTAGGGAAAAAGAAAAGCAATTGAGTTAACCATCATGGTTAGCTAGGGAACTTGAACTCACAGAAAACTGTTTCCTGACCACTTATCATTCATCCTTCGTAGTGCACTGGTGGGTGCTGCTTCACTGTGGCCATAATGTTATACCAAGTTTACTGTGTATATATGCCCTTTGGCTTGTAATTAGCACAAGCATTTAACAAGTTTGTATGTATATTTATATCCAATCATCGGTCACTAGATCATACATATGATTCCATTAAAATATTTCAGACATTGCTACACAAATTGAATTGAGTTTGGCAGGGTTTTATCAATTGATTAAATTTGGGACAGATTTGCAAACTAACATTCTAATATTTCTCTTCATTTATTTTGTTCAATGAAAATGCTATTTACTTACTATAAATGTGGCTATTTTTACAACTACTGGAATGTTCTAATAAGGTTGACTTTCAGTTTAAAGGTTTTTTTTTAACTCATGATATCTTGAACTTACCCATTGACTTTTCCTTTATTCAAAACATGTGCAAAATATCCTCTTGCCATGAAGTAAAATTGACAGTTCCATGATACACTCAATTTCATGTTTTATTAGTGCAAAGAGGTGTAAAGAACACTTACCCCTTTTTGGTTTTTCTCTTCCCACCCTCACTTACGGAAAGTAGAGTTGATGTATTTTAGAAGCAACACACTAAATTGCATAGACTGAGAAAACTTTTGGTTACTCATATTGTAAAGCATTATTTACCATAAAGCAGTGCAACCCAGCAAATCATGTTGTGACGAAATGCACTTCATAACACCAGAAAGATTGGACCCTTAATAGAAACAGAATATTCCATTAGTATAAATATGGTTAATGCAATGTAGCAGGCATTGCAAAACACTGTTTTGTTTGAAACTTTCTAGTTCACCTTTCAAAATCCATGATCACAAAAATACGATCAAATTAACCTTCTATTGATCTTGTTTCTATTGGAAAGTGCACATTCTATGTTTTTTTTGTTAAACATGAATGAATTAAATAATACACAGGAAGGGAGAAACAAACTTGCTAACCTGGTTGTGGCCCACCTTTTTTCCCCTAAGCCCTTAAATTGTTTTGGTTTCCCTTCCAATTCAAAAAGTGAAACTTAGAAAATCCTTCAAAATGAAGTGTAAGATTTTAGTAGTTTGTGATTCAATTCAAAATGCTCCCAAATGCCATGGGAAAGATTTCCTTGTTCTAGAAGATATCGTACCCACAATTGATGTTTGACATTTATGCTCAGGAGGGCTAGTCAGGAAAAGATAAAATGTTCATCATACTATGATGAAATTTCAAGGAACTGAACTCAAGATCTTCCCCATATAGGGAAGGATCGAAACCATTGACATATAATAACAACATGATTAAAAAGTAAGAGATTTAGGGTAATTATTAATTATTGGTGAAATTTCAGAATATACATATTGGGCTTGTCTGATGTGCACCTCTTTTTCTCAAAAACTTAAATATTTTGACAAAGATCAACTAATTATGAATCATGTGTACAACATTATGTTAATGTATAGGAATTGATATGTGTTTAATACTTTTGGATTTCCTCTTTTGATAATAACTGGTTGTTGTGATGATCTGGATGGCTTGATTGGCTGTCAGGTCATGACTTACAACCCACAACTTGTGACATTCATTTTGTTAGTTACCCACGCAATTAGCACAAGGTACCACCATGGCCTCTCATTGGCTCAATGGTATCATAATCCTTTAGTGTGTGGATGAACTTTTCATACACGTTCCTTACATGGATAAAAAAGGAGAATCTTGATCCTCACGACAGCTAGTTATGTCCAATAACTAGCTCAAGTTGCTTGGTTGGCAAAAGTGACCTTGCCAGCTCCACAGCTCCATTATTTTTGGTAACGAAGCAGCTGGAGCTGGTTACCTAGTCCATAACACATTTTTAGCGAAGGCTGACCTTGGAAGTTGTAACACAGTAATATTTTAAAATCATTTACACATTGTTCTCTTGATGACCATTTTGCTTAATTTTGTTAATGTTGCCTCAAGTTTGTTTTTTTTTCCTTCGAAATTTTTGTTAAACGAATCTAAGTCTTTTTCGAAATCTAAAATTCTATCTCATCTATTTATGAAGCAAGATAGTTTGTTTTGTTTTGTCATGCTGAGATCTCCCAAACCACAATGCTTCATGCCACACTCTTTGTGTATTTGGAAGCTCTCAATGAGTAGGGGTGCACTGAGTTGGTTGGAGACTGTTTCGTGCTATGGTCTGGAAGTTATTGATTATTAAACCATTTTCTCAATGAAAACTGAAGAAAATGGAAACTGTATTGGAATTTGGAAGGATTCTTGGTGTTGTTGAAAAGCCCTCTGTGAGTTAGAGTTAATAGAGTTTATTTCAGAGCTAAGGTGTGGAAGATATTGATTTTTGACTGGAATTTGTTGCTGGAAATTCAAACAAATTGCCAAAATTGAGTTTGAGACGAAAAATCAGTTGAACCCTCAACGTGTTCATATCTGGGCCAACAGCACAGGCCACACTAGTTGCTTTCAAAAAGTTGTGATTCTTCGATGGGATTATGGTTAGAAAGAAGATCCATTAATGACCCTCCATGTGAAGCCAGACTCTTGGAAAAAACCTTAAGAAACTAGGAATACACATGTTGTGGCTCTCTGATGGAAAGTATTGCCAACATAGATATGAATGTCTAAATTATTTGATCCTACTTCCTACCCCAAATATTTCACATTCTTTGTATAACTGCACAATTATGGCTTAAATTCAAAAGACGGTTTTGGTTTTTGTAGTAGCAACCTTCACAATCAATGTTTATTTTTGGGAATTTCCACCGCTTTGTGACAAAAAAAAAAGGGGTTTCTGCATCACATACAAAGGATTTTCTTAATTTTAAAAATGGTGAAAATTCGCCGTATTTCAAGGAGTTTTTTTAAATAACCATATTTAGACCATAGGTTGTAGCATATAGCCAAATTCTTCCCTTAATTTTTTTATAAAGCTATTATGAGAAGGGATTTTAGCAATTTGTGGAAGTATGTAGAATATAATGTGCCACACATGAGAAAAGGCTGTTAATTCAAAACTATTAAGAAATCCAGTTATGAAAATGGAATCTAACACTTGAATCGTAACACACAGATCTAAATTTGCTTGGAATAGACATTGGAAGAAAATGAACCAACAGATTAAAATCAAAATTTTCACTGTATACATGATGGCTGTGTTATGTGACAAGCTTGTACAGTTTTCAGATTAAATTATGTAATTACCCGGTAATATTTCAAAAATCTTTTGATGGCATCCTTTCATTAAAATTAAAGTTGAACTATCATTATTTTCATTACCTTCCATGATCTATTTTAAACTATTTTAAATCATTCCCACAAAATTTGACATTGTGTTTTCAACACATTGTATTATCTATGGAAAATCATGTAATTGGATTGCACGTAGAAAATAAGGAATTCAACCAAAAATGACTACTTTGGTTTCAAAGGGTAAAAATAGCAGGCACGTCTGGATCTAGCTCACCCTAAATTTGCGGCTTTCAACTTTTCACAAAATGTACATATGCAGTAAGCAACTGATTTTAAATTCAAATTAAGAGTACATTTATAAGTAACCCAAAGTTCATCCTTTTAGGAATGTTTGTTTCATGTGTGGGTTTACGTAGCCCAAATCAAGAGAAACATTTTAAACAGAAATTATAATATCAACCACCCTTGGGGCTTTGGTGTCCTGCATCACACACACATACAAAAGATTTCAAATTAAGTATTGAAGTCACCTGCGGGTTAATAATGGTTGTTTTCAGTATTGATTGGCATTACTGAATGGGGCCACCTTTGCCATTTTCTTGTGCTCCTCCCCCAACTCGTGGGGTTTTTTTCCTCTTGGTCCCTGATTTTAACCTGCACTGGGTGGGGTTCCACTGCTTGGATGGATAACTGACGATCCTCCACAAGATTATTTAGCCAGATTTGGCTATAGAAAAGGTAAAAGCAAGTAAAAAACATTAAGAATCCTTCACATTTTTGGCCACATGCTAGAACCCAGTGGCAAAATCAGGCTATTTTTTAAAGACCAGAAGAAAAAAACATGTTTTCAGTTATTTTGAGAAAAATAAATCCATAAACAAAAACTCTAGTCCTTGCTCACCGCTAGCATTGCCCTTCGCAGAATAGGATACCCAGCAACTTGAAAGCGCGTTTTGGTTTCATTCTCAGGGCCAAAGTACAAAAACAGCAAGAAAACGGCACGTAGCTAGACGTAGCCTACACATAACCTTGACTTACCATAGACCTACCCTAGCCAATACTGAACTGAAAAACCCTATATATAATTGTGTACCTAATGGAACTGCTACAAAAGCAGCGGCCCACTATTTTGGGGAGCCACAGGTCTAAACTTCTGGTTTTACACCAAAAAAGTCATTTTTGAAAAATAAAATAAAATGTCATTAGACTGCTTTTTTGTCTATTTTTTCTTTTGAAATATAAACACATTCTCCATCTTTTAGGCTGCCTGAAGAACCGCAGACCCGTATTTTATGATATTACCCGCTGGGCTGGGCCAGAGGCTCGCTTGTAGCCAAAATCAGCCAAACCCTGCCTGTTCCCTAGTATGTTATACTCACATCTACCCTAAATAGGTGGGTTGATGGAAATTAAGTTGCTTTGGTAATTTTCTTCAGACAAATGGACAAGAGAGCAGAGCCCGCGCTCAGAAGCTATATTTTTGCACATTTTCGGAGATTCATCTCAAGATTGCTACTTGGAAGGTTTTCATAGATTCATCACAAGATTGCAACTTGGACAGTTTTTGTAGATTCATCTCAAGGTTGCAACTTGGAAGACATTGGTCTTGATCTGTTTAACCCAATTTGTGAATTGTGTTGTGCCTTTCCATTTGTTGCCAGATACACTAAACCAGCCCCCAACGTGCTCTCTGGAAGACAAGTTGTCGACCCAAAGGCACATAAATAATGGAGTTTTGAAATCTACTCACAGGTGATATCTCTAATGAACTTTTTTGATGATGCAGGTCACTGAGCTGCTTCTAAATGAAAGAAGCTTCTATGATTAGTGTGTTTGCGACAGCAGCTGTCTCAAGTGCAAACATCCACAACTTACATTATAAATAGATAATCGTCAGATACCTGTAATTTTGGACTATGTAATCTCTTCATACGTTGAAGACTAAGTGCTGCCTAACTCGGGCCATAGAGTTTCTAGAGGCGGCTGATTGCCCTGGCTTTTTGCGAACTACCTTTTGCTCTTTTCACCATGGTTGCTCACCAAATGCAACAAGCTTTCTTTCTTTTGTGCAAGTTGTGAGCTTTACAATTGGATCTATTACCTATGATCAACAGTCTTCAAATTATGTTCCTATGTATGTTCACATTTCCTAAACCTTAAATTACAATGCTTTCAAATCATTTCTTCCCTTCATTGGATTTTCTAATTGCAAATAACGTGTGTAGATCAAATTCTACTTCTAGGTCATAGTTTACAGGAGTTGGAATTTCCGCAATGCTATTATTCAAATCATTAAACTAATCAAATAAGTTTCAGCCTCTTTTGTTTCAGTACCATGGACAATATACAAGAAAGATTTTTTTCCACAATGAATTGTATGCTTTTATTCTAGATTGTGGACCATGTTTTTAATCCTCCCACTTCATGGCTCTTTTCATGGATTTGAATTATTTCTACTAAAATCCATCTATTGCTGAAACTACCATTCATTTTCTACTTTATGTAGTTGCCCTGATGATTGTCATATTTCTAGGTCTTTTTTTTTCTATCCTAAGATTTAGGTCATTGGGTTAAACCGAGGAGCACTATTTGGTTCTCCTGGTTTCTCCTCATTGAATACAAGGATGATAGATGGGTTGAAATCTTTAAATGACGAAGGCTTGTCTTTTCACATAGTTAACCAATTGTGACATGTGTTAATGAAGGAGGACACCCAATATCGAAAAGTTATTCCAATTTAAATATGGGTGTCATGTGTGATATATAAGTTAACCCATGGCACCAACCTTTTGATGTGCAATGAACTTTTTGCAATCAGCAAGTCAACCATTTCAAAAGTGTTATATGAATTCATGGCAATTATGAATGTTCTTCTCAAAAAGGTGATTGCATGGCCAACATGAGCAAGAATGAGTAATGTGATGAAAAATTTCAAGCAATGGTGTGGGTTGCCTAGATTTGTGCACCACATAATCAATGGCACCCACATCATTATTTTTAAACCTATTATTTTTTAACCTAAGTATTATTATTATTACCATAAAGCGGGCAAGTATTCCAATTGTTGTTGAAAGAATTGGTCATTGTTCAAGATTATCGCAACCCTAGCCTTGGGCTTGCGACCAAGGCAAGGGGTTGCAAGGTCGCGGGCCAAGAGAAGAAGCTCGAGAGTGAAAGAAAATGTTAGGGAATGAACCCTCACACTCCCAAGGGAGTTCCCACCTTGGGAATTGGAATCCCGGTGGACTCCCGAATGTTCAGAAAGCAATTTCAAGGGTCAAAACCCAATGGATTGAAAAGTTATTTATACCATTAAAAAGCTATTGAAACTTAGATGTCTAAAATGGGCTCCTATCACCCATTTGGACATCTAAAACACGAATTATGGCCAAAAGAAGGGTTGAAAGTCAAATTGGCAATTTGACTCCCGACCAATAAAAGTCAAGAATCAACTCAATTTCCTTGCATGCAAATGGCATATGACATATCATTGAAAAGCTCTCGACAAGGGCTACAACTTTGCTTTAGACCTCATCTCAATCGAAGGTCTACACGCAAAATTATGGGGCCCCAAAGTCGTGAGAGTCCAAACTTTGGGAATTTCGTCCTAAGACAAAATGACATTTGGATGTGAGCCTCATGAAGAGGCACAAAGTATACTATAAAGGGGAAGGTGGTGGTTTCCCCCAAATCCGGTCCATGGTGAGTCTTGTGAGTCCGAGTTTGCATGTGGCTCATCCTAACACCAAAAGTGCTCAAATTATGCACTAACCAACTTGTTGTTTAGTTTATGCATATCCATGTGAGTGAATAAGTTGTTTGTCATTCTTCCTAGTCCCATCCCGGAGCACGCCCCTTTACCCTTCCAAAGTGTTACGAACCAAGGAATGTGCCCCAACTCCTTGTTCTTCAGTTGTTTTCACTTCAGACTCACGTTTGAGTTTATTAAGGAGCTTGGGAATGCGTCACTTTCACATGTCAACATAGGTTAGGGCCTTTCATACCTCGTATCAAAAAAAATTTGGGACTTCATTTGTGCATTATAGCATTTGTAGAGCACAAAGATGCATTTATGTGCATACATGTTGGAAAACGTTCCACATTTGGGGGATTCTCAACCAACTATATTAATAGCATGGCATGATATTCAAGCTTAAATCGAAGAGCTAGTGTAGGTGGATGTTGCATTAGTTGATTCATGTTCACATTAGTTCCCATGGATGTGGATTAATTTAACACCACCAAAGGTGATTCAAAATGCATACCAGCTCCTATCGAGGTCACCCACATGATTAATGGATAAAATATTGGATGAATTCGGGTTATCATTCATGTGCAATCTAATATGATGATTGACCATCTTTAGTTATGGTCAATAAGGTTGGAATTCCATAAGTAGCCTTATTAACTTTTCTTATTTTTGGACCACATTCTCATGCATTTCAAGATGGAAGATTGGGGATGGTTTAGAACTCCAAGTCCTCCCACATGGAAAAACCTAGTGTGAATGAAAGGGTACAAATCATGGGCTTTCACATTGGCACCACTCTTGTGTTTGGTTTTTTAGAAGGAACTTGTAGGCAAATTTTGGGGCAAGTCATGAACTTGAATTATTTCAGATGGATATTCAATTTATGTTGTTAAAACAAAATCAATTTGCCCATTATTCCCCATGTTTCTATTATTGCACCTACATTTGAAACATTTATGTCAATGTAAGGAGGGGTAATCCTTAGCAATTTAATGGGATCATTTAAGATGCCACGAAAGATTTTTGGGTTTTGGGAAAAAAGTTGGTGATGTGGGGGCATCGAAACATTTTGGCACCCTCCCATATTTTACATAGCAACAATAAGCAATGCCTTCAACTTGAAGAACTAGGGATATATAATCCATTACCTCAACCCAAAATACAAATGACCATAGACACACGGGAATTGGAGGTTGGTCCCATGGTTACAGGAGGTGAGCGGCAAGAAGTAGGACAACTATTATAGAGTTATATTAGATGTTTTTCCTTCAATTTGAAGGATCTAGGCCAATTAAAAGGACAAGAAACCCAAATTGTATTAAACGATGATAATATAATGTTTAAAGAACCTTATAGGTTTAATGTCGCAACCCCACTTTTGGAAGAGTGTGAGGATGACACTCACACTCCCGAAATGGGGACTTGGAAGTCCTCCGAGACTCCCGAAACTTCAGAGTTCAATTGTAGGGGTCAAAACACCTCGCCTTGAGACGTTCTTCATGTCATTGGGAAGTTATTGAAGTGTAGATGTCGAAAATGGCCTCGCATGAGCCATTTGGACATCTACAACACAAGTTATGGCAAAAAGAAAAATCGGGAGTCAAACTAACAATTTGACTCCCGACCACTAAAAGTCATGAATTGACCTAACCCCAATGTGTGCAGATAGTGTGAGACACACCATTAGAAAGCTCTCAATGAGAGCTACAAGTTTAATTCAGACCTCATCCCAATCCAAGGTCTGAACAAAGAGTTATGAATTCACAAAGTCCCGGGAGTCCAAATCGAAACAGTTTCAGGACTCCTCCTTGGGAGTCCCGAAACAAAAAAGCCATTCGGATGTGGATGCTGCAGAATAACGCAAAAAATATTATATGGAGGAAGGTGGTGGCTTCCCCCGAATCCGGGCCGTGGTGAGTCTTGTGAGTCCAGAGTTTCCCATGGCTTGTCCTAGCACCAAGGGTGCTCCAAAATGCGAACTAACCAACTTGTTGGTTAGTTTGATGCAAATTCGAGTGAGTAACTAAAGCTTGTCCCTCTTCCTGGTTCCATCCTGGAGCTTCAACACACCCCTCTACCCTTTTTAGTGCTGAGAGCTGAGAATGTGCCTTCAAGTCCCCATAATTTCGTTGTTTTAGAAACCAAGACCCACCTTGGGCCTAATTTGGGACTTGGGAACGCATCATTTAATGAGCTGGAAAGAGCGTCGGTTTAGGTTCAAACAACAAAATTGTTGGATGTTAGTTTAGTAGAATAATCTATAAGTGAATATGATTCAACAACATTGATGTCAACCAAGAAAAATATCTTTAACAATTGGATAGAACGGTGCATGTGCAAGGATTTTTAACCCATTAATAAGCACACACAATCAAACAAGAATGTCGTGCTTCTTCTTGAGGAGATTTTTGATCCTGTGGGTTAATCTAAGGTGCTTAATACCACTATGAAAAATCATGTTTATAGCAACTAGATTGCCTTACAACTTGAACTCCAAAAAAATAAATATAAAACAACATTATAACTATCCCATATGGAAATACAAGAAATAAATAAATAAAAGGGTGAAATTTTGGAACATCTTTTCCCAAATATTTTGCATAATATGGTAGTCCATAACATACACAATTCAATCAAAAAGAAATTTCCTCTTTCCAATTATATTGTGTGATTCCAAAGTATATTTGTGACAAAAAAATGTATGTCATTATGTACTAAAAAATGCAAATATATTCAAAAAAATTACATCCAATAACCAAATTGAATGATTTTTTTCCCATCTATGTATTATAGTGTGACTAAATCATTTCTAGTGCCTATGAAAAGTTTTTTTTTAATAATTTCAAAAATAACTAAAATTTTGATTTTTGAAATTTTTGGACCATTAGTATGGGAAACTTTGAATTTTTGGGGGCAAATCACATATGCTTTAGTAGCTAATAAGAAACCTGAAATGGGTATCATGTTGAAATTTCATTTAAATTCCATATTTAGAAGCCACATTAAATCGAAAAATAGGGTATAAAAAATGAAATTGGGATTCCATTATACTACTCTAGACTTTATGTAACTTTAGTACTACTACTCTTTGAATATGGACTGTTAAATTAAAATGGCATCCTTGATGGCACCAACTTTTTTGGAATTTCAAAAATGAAGGGAAAACCTACCAAAATATAAATGTAGAAAGTAGCCAATGAGAGTGACAATAATGTGCCCATGCACGTTTATGATTATTCCTTTATTTGTTGTCAGCAGGAATGTGAGTGTAGATACACTGTTCAACCATCTTGTTTTGGCTTCTAAATTCTCTTTGACCCCACTGTTCATATTGTTAAAGGGACATATGCAACCTATGAATTGTCTAATGAAGCCATGAACATTATTATGGTTGCAATAGAGGATACTTAGTTATTAAAATGAACTTTTGTGTTTGTATTTGCCATTCAATTCAAATATGAAAAGAACTGCTTAATTATAACTCAATATTTGACCATTGGAATCACTATTGTTAGAATGATGTGTTATTGATGCCATTGGAAAGGAGCAACATTATGGAGGTCATGATATGGTAATAGGAGTTATTGGCCTAAGGATATTGTGAGCACAAAGGTAAGAGTATTTAGCTATGTTATTTTTTCTTGGATTATTAATCCACTATTTTGTAGTCTTTCAAGATGTTTTTTTAAAAAGATGATATGGGTTTAAGAATAATGTCACTTATAGTTGTTACAATGAGGTCTATTGCACTTGTTCTATTGAAATATCCTTGAACAATTACCAAATTTCTTGTTTGTTTAGTGATGTAATTCTGATATTATGTGTTGGTTGTCATGTGTAGGTTGTTAATATATTCAATAACAAGTTTTAAGTAATTTACCTATATAATTTAACAAATGGATGAATTGGATAGTTTCAAATTTTTGTGCTTAATGTCAAACATATAATTTAGTTGCATTTTATGGTTCAATGTTTATTTCTATTTTTGTTTAAACTTGAACAAATTCATGGAAGTTGGTTTAGTATTTTTAATCCCTAGGTTCCACATTTTTTCTTAAAAGGTAGAAGTGTTTGCTAATGGAAACCCATCAAAATCAACCCAGCACATGGATTTTTGTTCTAGTAGCTACTGAGTTCTAAATGTAGACCTTGCTTTAGTAATTAGCATGTAGGCCAATGCTACAAAGGTTGTTTTTCTAAAGTGATGAATACTTTGAGTTACTAAGTAGGACATGACCTAGAAGGTGTTAATTAGATGTGAATACATAACTTTTCAACTTGAATGCATATTGATTTAGACAATATTAGTGTGAATAAAAGGTTTTTGTAAATATTTTATGTCTAACTTACAAGTATTGATGGCTACAAAGGCCATTGATATTTTTGATAAGGTGCATTTGAGATCCAGACTTCTTAGATTGTTTGCTATTGATCATCAAATAGATCTACCCACAATTTTTCTATAGTTGGAGAAGGAAGAAATTACAAAATTGTTTCATAGTACTACTCACCAAACTTACCTCTATGTACATCAACTAGAGGAAAAATGGTGGAGAAGATAACAGAAGGAGATGAATAGAAAGTTTGATGTTTCTTTAGTGGAAGAACTTAATAGAATTATTTTTTTAATTTCAATATTTATTTAATAGGTCTTGGGGAGAAAAAATTAGTGTGTAGAAAACTAGTATTCAATTTGCTATGAACCTCAATAGTGGGTCATATGAGGTTTCTTTAAAAAAATCAAGTTAATTGAAACCAAAAGTCATAAGAAATTTTGATATTTATGATTTTTTGTGGTTTGTGTGAACCTTTAGCAAGTAACATGAAGATGCCAAAGGATTTTATAGTGTAGTATTATGAATTTCACTTCATTTTTTCATAATTATTGTTGTTTTGATGAAAAATATTTCTTTATATAGATATGCAAAAGATAATATTGTTGGGAATCTATTCAATGTGAACATGATCTAATGTCCCTAGATGGTAGAATTGGCTTTATTAATTGTGTGTATTTTGGCAGCACATAAAACATATCTTTGACAAATCTCCTTCAATAGATTTGGTAGAAAACTAAAAATGGGAGCTACTACATATATATACAATATCAATAGTAGCATAATATGTGTTTGTGAAGTTGCTAGTGGCAAGTTCTTATAATGTAGCATTAGCAACACTTTAATTAGACAATGTCTCATGTAGAAATATATGTAAACTCTTGTACCTTAATAGAATAATTATGCTTCTCCCTCTCATGCTTTATCTTTATCCTTCTCTTACTGTAAGTTGTTTATTTTTGCTACCCACAATGTTACACAAATCTTACTTTTTCCCAAGAACAACACTTACATTGACTTAGGTTGGTGTAAATAGCAACTCAAGGCCCTCAAACCATATAATATCAATACTCATGCTAGAGCCTTGTCCAATAGACAAAAGAAATGGCAATAACAACAAAAGTGAATGCATTAGTTTGAAAGCTTGGAAAGCTCTTGAACAAATAATAGCACATCAAATATCTTCAAAACAAATAGGAAAGATGATAAATTGTGTTGAGAATTTTCAACTAGTTAGGTTTCATTAGTTTTTGGAGTAGGAAAGTAACCTAGTTACTTTCACAAGGTTGAATTACTTTTTTTACTTATATTAGTTTGGTTATTTGTGGTTTGGTCTTTTAGTTAAATACCTTGGTGTTGATGGTTTGATTTTTTTCTTTTTCATTGCACAAGTTTGTGTATTTCATGTGACAAGAACCTCGAGGAGTTTTTAATGTTATGTTCCACGTTGTCCATGTTGTGAACATCATCTTTTAGTTTCCTTTCAATAAATATTTATGTTTGTACTTGATTAGATCTCCTATTTGTTAACATGTTATTAGAGCTTAGGTTGTTGATGAGAAAGTTAAAAGAGATGTAGAACTAGTCTCTAGAACTAGAGTTTGAGAATTTCTAATAATATGATAGGATTTTTTCAAGTGCAAAAGAGAAACGGGGAAAGGAAAGAATGTGAAGAGAAGGAAAAGAAAAGAAAAGAGGTGAGAAGAGATCGACATATCAAAAGTTGTGGAAGTAATATCTTTAAATCTAGATCTAGATCTATTATTAAAAGATGTTGGAGTGAAACTTAAAGAGATTATAGAAGACTATAAGACGTTTCTATTCTCAAAATTCCAAAAGAAAAATATATGTTTTGTGAGAGTTATGAGCTTTTGAAGACTTTGTGTTAAATCTATTTTTTTGGTCATATCTCTTTTGTTTGAGCATTTTTGGATCTACAGCTTTAGGATCTTATAGATCACAAAGGAATATATATGTGAGAAAAATTTCATGTCATTTACATATGTATTAAGAGAGATCCAAATATCTAAAGTTTCAGCCTCAATTTTGAAGTCAATTTCTTTTGAAAGTAATAACTCTTTGTGGTCATCATCAATAGAGCTAAAATTTTGAGCAAATATAGAAAACATATATTTAATGTGTGTACCAAAATCTCAAGGAGTTTGGAGTTGTTAAGAGCCAATTATAAGTCATTTTGTGTTCAGGTCCCAGTTGAAGGTGATTTCAAAAAAGTAGCAAGATCTTTCATTTTATGAAGTTAAATGAGTTAAAATTTTGAGAGATGATAGTAGACATAGCTTTTCATGTTTCAAAAAAGTTTCAAATCGATCCAAGGTCATATGTGAGCGGTGTAGCTTTGCAAAGTTGTTGATGACAAAAGTTCACATTGAGAAGACATCAAAACAAATTTTGAAGTGGAGCAAATACAATATGGGAAAACTTAAAGGAAGGAGTTTGAAAATTTTGAAGCGTAAACACATTATGAAGACCTTCATACAAAAGTTTGGTATGTAATCATGTACTTAATACCATACAAAATATTATACAAGATATGTACATATAGGTAAAAACTATGTATAGTATAAAATTTTGTATAATACTCAAGACATACATACATATGCAAGGTCCATCTTGTTCAACCTTAACCCTAACCTTAATCCTAAAAACCTAAAGAAGGAAAACCTTAATCCCAACCTTGGAAACCCAAAGAAGGAAATAAAATCATTTTTTGAAACAAATCATTTGTGAAACCCCAAAAAAACATTGAGTGTTGCCTTGAGAGATGGCGGATGATCTTTCTCAAATTACAATTAAAAAATTAAACAAGAACAATTTCCAAATGTGGAAATTTAAGATTATGAATTTCTTGATGAGGAAAGGTTATTGGGAATTCATAATTGGTGATGAAAAAAAAACCTCCTCTCCTAAAAAACCTCACATAATAACAAATTCAAGCCAATAAAACTTGACATGAAAAAGAAAGGAAAGTCTTGTATTTGTTTTCTATGAATGTGTTTGATTCCATGATTGTGCATATTCAAAATGTAAAATCATCCAAGCAAGCTTGGGATACATTGGTGAAAATGTATAGCACATATACACAAGTTCTCAAAATGCAACTCAAATAAGAGTTCCATAATCTACAGAAAAATAAGATGAATGTCAATGATTATTTTACAAAGGTGGAAAACCTTGTAGATGTTTTTGCATCTATAGTGGCCATGACCTTGAATGGACTTGGAAAATACTATAACCAATTTCATATTTCAATTGTAATTTGAAAAACATTTCCCGATTCCCAAGACTTGATAACCCTACTTATAAGTGAAGAGATGAGAAAAATTGGTACTCCATCCAATGGAGGATCACAAGAAAATGTTTTCTACTCCAATAATAATATAAGTAGAGGTGAACGTGGTAAAACTTCATTTCGAGGTCAACACGGAAGCTTACATGGTGGACATCATCAACATGAAGGTCAACCTCATGGAGATGGACGAGGAAACTTTAGAGGAAGAGGAAGTCATGGAGGTTGTGGTGGAAGTCATCGAGGTCAACAACCAAATAACGACTCAAATTGCTACTACTATAGGAAACTTGGGCACATGGCAAAGAATTGTTATCAAAGGGAGCATGATCCACGAAATGGAAAGCTGCAACAAGGGAATTATGCATCAACTAGCAATTAAGGTGATGAACAACTGTTTGTGATGCAACACATGGCAAATTCAATGATAGGAGGTGTATCATATAACAATGTCTAGTATGTGGATTCTGAAGCTCCAAACCACATGACTAGTCATGGAGAATGGTTTAGAAATACAAGGGATTTGAAAACACCAGGGTTTGTGGAAACTGATGATGACACTACACATCCCATCACACAAGTTGGCAAGATGTCATTGTCCATGCAAGATGGGCAAACAAAGTACTTAAAAGATGTACTTTATGTTCCAACCATAGTAAAAAATTTAGTTTCAATAGGCTAGATGGTGGAAAAGGTTTACAAGTGACATTCACCTTAATGGATGTTTTGTGGAAAACATAAAGAACCAGGGCAAATTGATTGTAAAAGGGAAAAGGAATGTACGAATACCCACCTTGGATGTGAACATGCCTAAGGTGAATTCCATGTTATTCACACATGGAAAAGGAGCTAGAAACATTAAAATTTGGCACAAGCGGGTTGACCATGTTAATCTCCAACGTCTTAAGTTGATGGAGAAACAAAATCTTGTTAGAGGTTTTCCCAAATTTGGAACAGAAAAAGTGATGTCAAAAGTTTGTGAAGCATGCCAATCAGGGAAGCAAGCTAGGCATCCATTCCCAATTCAAACAACTCATGTAAGTTCCAAACTTTTGGAAATGATCCACTTAGATGTGTGGACCGTGAAAACAAAATCGATTAAAGGATGTAGGTACTACATGAGTTTCAATGATGACCACACAAGGAAGGTGTGGGTTTATTTCATGAAACACAAAGGTGAAGTGTTTCAACATTTTTTGAATTTCAAAGCAATGGTGCAAAAGGAAAAGGGTGTGAACATCAAATGCCTAAGGTCCGATGGAGGGGGAGAGTATTTTTCAAATTAATTCAGTGAATACTTGAAGGAACATGGAATTCAAAGGAAATATTCATGTAGTTATTCCCCACAATAGAATGGAGTTGCTAAAAGGAAAAACATGCACATTGCAAAAATAACACGTGCATGTTAAATGAGAAGAATTTGCCAAATTACTTTTGGGTTGAAATGGTAGAACTATAGTCTATATCATGAATCACAACCACAATGGCAGTCCATGGCATGACACTCGAAAAAAAATTCACAAGCAAGAAACTAGATGTCTCACACCTCATAATGTTGAATTACATTACATACTTGCATGTTCCTAACGAGAAGAGATCAAAACTAGACCCAAAAGATGAGAAGTGTATTTTCATTAGATATTCCTCAAAACAAAAAGGATATAGATGCTTCAATCCTTTCACTCGAAAGTTGCAATTGAGTAGAAATGTGTTTAATGAGATGGTTAGGCGGTAGTCACCACTAAAGATAATAGAAGATGGAGAGGCTAGAAATGGTGATGTTTCATCAAATGTGAACAATAATCGCAATTAATTAGTGGACCACAAGAGTCTTCAACTAGTGGGTCTAGTAACACTCCATGGAAAGGAAGATTAAGATATTCAAACATTGTACATGGTAGTTCTCAAACATCATCTAGAAATTTTCAGTAGATGTTGAGTCAAATGATTCAGAGAAGAATGTGGGTGAAAAATCAAGAGTCCCTTCAGTCATTACCCTTAGAGCTCGAATGGCTAAGAAAACTTTAAAAACACCTAACAACAACAATGGAATATAAAGATCCACACGAGTCGAATACCCTATACAAAGACTCACATATGATGACTTTGTAGCTCATCATTACACATACATGGTGAGAGTTATACATGAGGTTGAACCCACCTGTTTTGAAAAGGCGGTTGGAAACCCTAAGTGGGACAATGCCATGGATGAAACGATGGTAATGTTGGATGCTAAAGCTACTTGGGAATTAGTAGCTTTACCAAAGGACAAAAAAGTAATTGGGTGCAAATGGGTGTACAAAGTCAAGCACAATGCAGATAGATCTAAGAACAAATACACAGCAAGATTGGTTGCCAAAGGTTATGCCCAAACTTATGGCATAGACTATGAGGAGAACTATAGTCCAGTTACAAAAATGAAAAATATAAGAGCAATCATTGCTATGGCAACAACAAAAGGATGGTTGTTACATCAAATGGATGTAAAGAATGTTTTTCTTCATGGAAATTTACATGAAGAAATGCACATGGAATAACCAACATGTTATGTGGACCAAAAACATCCTAATTTGGTTTGTAGGTTGAAGAAATGTTTTTACAACTTGAAGCAAACACTTAGAGCTTGGTCAAACAAGATAGGTTGGTATCTTGTCACAAGTGGATTTCAAACATCCAATGCAGATTTTTCATAATATGTGAAAAAAACAGATCATGGGATTGTAGTCATAATCATCTATGTTGATGACTTGATTATCACAGGAAATAGTGATGCAAACGTTTTTTATTTGAAAAAGCTTTTGAAGCAAAAATTTGAAATGAAGGATTTGAGAGAGTTGCATTACGTCCTCGCATTGAGGTAATCCAATACCTTAAAGGGATATGGTTATTACAAAAGCGATATGCCTTAAACAAATTATTCGAATATGGGATGACGAGTTGCAAACCCATTTCAATTCCATTGGAGCAAAATGTGAAGTTAAATGCAAATGAAGGTGACCTTGTGGACGATACCACTATGTACAAACACATAGTGGGGAGTTTGATTTACATGACCATCACAAGGCCATATTTGAATTATGAGGTTGGAATGGTGAGTCAATTCATGTAAACACCACGAAAATCACATTTGGATGCAATGAGGTGCAGATTGAGGTACATAAAACATACTTGTAGTGCGGAATTTTTATGAAACCAAGAGCCAGTTATAAATACATGGATACATAGATGTTGAATGGGCAGGCAATGTTTCAACTAGAATATCAACTGTGGTTTCATGTTTTCTTTTGGAAGTCATGTTATTAGTTGGAGCAGTAAGAAACAATCAAAATTTGCATTATCAAGCATGGAGGCAAAATATAGAGGTGTAGTAATCATTGCATGTGAAGTAGTTTGGTTACAAAAATTATTCTAAGATTTGGGACAATTAATGGATGCTCCTATTATCATTTATTGTGATAACATCAGTAGCATATTACTTATTAACAACTCGGTTTATCATGTTAAGACAAAGCACATTAAGGTGCACTACCACTTTATTAGAGAAAAAGTTCTAAGAGAAATTAACCTTATTCATGTTAGTACTAAAGATCAAGTTGTTGACATTTTCACAAAGGCTTTAGGTACAAACAAGTTAAAGAGGTTTAGAAAAATGCTTGGTGTACTAGAAGTGGATTCGAGCTTGAGGGGAGTGTTCAGACTTCAAACTAAATTAATTAGGTTTCATTAGTTACTGGAATAAGAAAGTAACTAAGTTACTTTCACAAGGTTGATTTTTTTTTTACTTATATTAGTTTGGTTATTTGTGGTTTGGTCTTTTAGTTAAATACCTTGTTGTTGATGGTTTGGCTTTTTTTTCTTTATTGCACAAGTTTGTGTATTTCATGTGACAAGAACCTTGAGGAGTTTTTAATGTTATGTTCCATGTTGTGAACATCATGTTTTAGTTTCCTTTCAATAAAAATTTATGTTTGTACTTGACTAGATCTCCTATTTGTTAACAAAATGTAAAGCCAATAAAAAGAGAATTAATCCATAGTTTATATATCAAATCCAAAAAGCCTGCAAAAGGATATGTGTTCGTAAGAGTGTATCCACATGCATATCAAGGACACTATTGAAATAACTAATAATGGCATACCTTAAGGACATCAAGCTAAGCACCTAATGCCATATCCTAATAACACTTTCACTTCTACCCACCTCTTGGACTGTGGCACAAATTTCCAACTTATAAAATTGGACCAAAAGAAAAAGTTATATAACACGTTCCTAGAAGGCCTTGATTCTTAATGCTTTCAAATGCATTCTAATGTTGCCTTCCTAAAAATAAATGGAATGAAATGTCAATTTGGCATAGTCAAGGAATTAATCAAAAACTGGAACTAATGCCTATCCTAGAACATCATTGTCACTACTATGGCCCACTGTTTGGAATCCATCTAAAATGTCCAACTAATAAAACATTGTTGTGCAAATGCAAGTATGGTGTAGTAACATGACAAAGATTTTTGAAAACTAAAGCAATAGTTGTGTGCCTTGAGTCGAGGAACTAAAATCTTATGTGAACTTAAATCTACATTGCAAAACCTCTAGACCCAATGTAAATCATGTGTTCTTGATTCAACACTTGAAAAAAAAAAAAAAAACCAATAACAAGGCAAAGACACACAATTTAGATAAACATTTGTGATTTTCAATACGATTCCAACATCCAAAAAGGTCCAAGATGCATGCGGAAAAAGCTTTCAAAATGGAGAATTAAATCAACTCACATGTCATTGGATTGGAAATCTTGTTTTCATGATTTTCGTCTAATCATTCTTTGATTTTGAGCTGCTCTTTCCTTCTCTTTCTCTATTGTTCGTTGTCTCAAACAAACTGTGGGTTCTACTATTACACCTCAATGCTTCTTAAGTTGCTTGGTTTTGTGAACTAATGATTAGTTTGACTTGCCATTGGGCTTGGCATTGCGCAAATCCTTTGGTTTATGAGGATGATCACCTTGAAAAGTAAAAGTGTTGTGATCACTTTCAAGAGCTACAAAGCCACAAAACATTCAAGTAATCATAAATCACAAACATGCCCACATATTATACCAAAAAGGAATGCAATTACTAAAAATTCAATTTTATCTTATCATTGGGTAATGCATTGCACATGTATTTCTTTACTTGAAGGTTCTATTGGAGGGGTAATAGTGAGCAAATGGCTTTGGAAATCCTTCTTCTTTTTAGGGTGTTCATCTAATACAAGACATTTTTGCTTCTAGAATGAATATCTTCCTTCTATTGAAGCAGGAGGTTTTGATCCCTCTTTAGGTAAAGCATCTAAACATACATCATGTGCATTAGTACCATCTTTTTCCTCATTAACTATCACACCTTTTTTAAGATTGTTTACCCACAACCTTGATTTTGTTTCTTGTTCCCCAACAAAGGCATCTATGACCACATCAATTATATGTTTGTCATGTGAATATTGTGTAGTTGGAACTGAACAATCCCACAAAGTGAATTTAGCTTCAATCCAACATTACAATTTGACACAAGGATTCACATCAACACTAAAAACTTAAACATAAAAAAAAATCATATAGGTAAATTCTTCTTACATGTAGGTTCCACAAACTAGTCTAAGGTTAAATTGTATGGGAGTTCCTCATCTTCCTTTGGCTTAGACTTTTCTTGGAGCAAAAGTTGACATATTGCATTAACCATCTCCAAAGTAGTAGGCAATTGGTGCATTTGGAAGTCTAGATTGATGGCATTTCATAATTTGAAAGGTGACTCAACTTCATCATTTTGTTGTTTTGGAAATGATGGAGGTGTAAAATGAACATCACCTATGCGAGACATTTGCCTAGCAGGGTTACTATTCATTGACCCCAAACTTGGCCTCTTAAAAACATGTCCATGTTTTTGTGGAGCCAAGCTCTATTTTTTTTATTGAAGCTTTAGGTCTTGTACATCATGCCATGACATATTTGATTATGTCAAATTTTGCATGCATGCCCTACCCTAACATCAATAAACACCTAGACCAACTACTACATGGAGTTTAATCTTGAGTAATAAAACAACCTCAAACTTCTAAATAAACTTAATAAATTTTGCACTGAAATCATATGATTACCACATAAGCATTGAACCAATCATCAAGAAGCACTCTAAATACTTTCCAGATAAAGGAAAATATATGAATTATTTAACATTTTTTGAAATTGTTTACAAGCATTCAATGTGAAGATGAGGAATGAACCATGTTGTGTTAATGAATAAAATCCTACTTTCGAGGTTCTACAGCTCAGTTGAAAGCTATGAAACAAGTATGTGGTAGCTTAAAATTAGAATTGGCGCAATCTTGTGAAAAATACTCAAAGATTCCACTTTGATGTGGTCTACTTCCACACTTTTGTTGCAATAGTTTCATATGTGACAATGAAAGTGACTACAGGTGCTACTACTGCAGTAGTAACTAAAGTAGAATCATCATTAGATGATTTCACATGATGAGGAAGAAATTATGAAACCTATTGTAGTGGTTTCAAAAGCAAAAGCAATAATTGTTTCAAAGGAAGAAGACTCAAATGAACAATATTCTAAATTTGAAGATGAGGTAGCAAAAGAGTTATAAGTACCATAGTCTGAAACAAAGTTAAAAGTTGTTTCATTTACCAAAAGGAAAGATGGGTTGTTTGATGATTCATTAGATTCAGAAGAGGAATCAATTTTAATTGCATATGCGACATTGGTTCCAACTATGAAGGTGGCAACAAAAGTGGAGCATTTTAACGAGTTGTCATTAAATTCTTTTCCTAGCATTTACTATTTACATTCAAGCACAATGCAATTTCCAAGTTCCAATATCTTACAAGCATATGAATGGTTCCATTCCAAGCTTGATTGTTGATAACCAGCCCACATGTACTGGGTGTTTTCTAAACACACCTAAAACTAATTACAACAGGTGCTTTTTAAGCGCACCTAATAACCACCAATTACAACAAGTGTTTTGTAAGCGCACCCAATAACCACTAAGAATAACAATCGCTTTCTAAGCACACGCAATAACCACTAAGTGTAGTTAGTGTTTTCAAAGTACACCAAATGAGCACCCAGCACAATCAATGTTAACTAAGCACATCCAATAACCATGACCAAGCATAATTAATGTTTTGTAAGCACACCTAATACCAACCAAGCATAATGAGTGTTTTCCAAACATAGTCAATGCTTCCAAGTATAATGTGTTTTTTCTAAGCATAGTGAGTGCTTTCCAAGCATAATGAGTAAGGTTAGTAAGGACAATAAATGCTTTTCAAGCATTCTTAATAATTAATAAACACAATTGGTACTTCCTAGTAACCAGTCAAAGCATTATGGGTGCTTCTTAAGCATACTTGGTGCTTTCCAAGCATTCCAAGCAATTAACAAGCATAATAGGTGTTTTCCAAGCACACCCAATAACCAACAAACATGGTGGATGTTTTCCAAGCACTCCAAGTAACCAATAAACACAAGTGATGTTTTCCATGCACTTCCAGTAACGTATAAACACAATGGGTATTTTGCCAACACTCCAACCTTTAAGCACAATGGGTACATTTTGAATAATACCTATAAACTTTAAATAGTTTTTGCCACAACAAAACTTTCATTACATAAGCATTAGTTCAATTTCTCTATCTAGAATGAAATGCCCTTGGGCCAAATCACTTATCAATAGCCTCTCTGAATTCAATACATGACCATTAACCATTTTGTTTCATTTAGGTCAAGTATGTAGACGTGTTCTGCCACCACTAATTACTAACAACAACCACTTGAAACTCCATTTTCCATAAAATCAAGTAGCAAAGAAAACCCCAAAATGAAACTTTGTCAATGGGTTTTAATTTAATTGAAGTGTAGAAGGATTCATGAAAAATGAACAAACTTGTGGAAAAAAACTCACTTCGTAGAATTGGTTTTCAAGATGTATGTAACAAGCTCTTTGCCATCAATGTCCGTACTTCACTTAAGCCAAAATCACATTTTAAATTCTTCATGTCCTCATTTTCAACACGAAACCCCTAACTAGTACACCAATCAAGGTGGAAAAGTTCACCACAAATCAAACATTTGTTGTTATTTCTTACAACTTTAGCCAAACAAAAAGGATGGTAAGTGTGCTTGTGAGAAGTGATAGTAACGTCACCAAAATGGTAGCCTCTACCACAAAATCCACAAGGCTTCACAACAATGAAACTACCACTTTCAGATTTTGTTGATGAACTTGGATGTAATATGGGCTTAGGCCAAAATGACACACCCCCTCCACTCTCCATCTGCCCTAATTGAACTTGAACAATCTTTATTTCCCTCTCCAACAAAGATCTTTATTTTTTAATGTCCCCAAGAACAAAATCAAAGTTTTGGTGCTCAACTTAACAATTTTCAAAAATTCTTCACTTTGCACAACACATTTGATTATATCTTCCATTTTTTAAAAAAAAATTCTATATCCCTCTCCTTAGCATGACAATTATGACAAATTGCATCACATTGGCCAACTAAATCTTTTAGAATTTCCTCTTATTCCATGCGCACCTTTTTTGGGTGTAGATAAAATTGCAACACATACAACTATTTCTTCAAGTTTGTGTCTTTGTTGCAAAATCACCTTCAATTTTTATTCCTCTACAATTATGGAATCTTGTGCCTCCACTGCAACAACCTTTTGACCCTCCATGGTAAACCTAAATCCTATCAATTTTTCCTCCAACTTCTTATTTTTAGCCTTTGCATCACCTATCCTTACATATGCACACTTTCCAACTCACATAACAAAACATGAAAATTTGCAACCCTTTTGATTTTTGATGGTAAGATGTCATATGGTCATAGTCCCCATTCCTTCAAGAAGCTCCCACTTTTCATCTCTAATGTGGGCTTAATACCAAATCGTGCAAATGCTTTTGTTGCACTCAAATCCGACAGTTCCACACTTTCACTCTTGATTTTCCCCACATTTTTCCTTTGAGCCTTCTTTCTGGCTATTGATGGTGCAGCCTTCACCTAGTTAATCTCATGACCCTTCTCATGTGCTATGTATCCTTTGACAAACCAGTGTGTGAAATCATTGTTAGTTGGCATTGTTATACCATAGATTTGCTAATGCAATTTCTTCAAATCATGTTTGGAATTGGCATGAATGAGTGGGTTTATAAGCTTTAAAATGCACTTTAGACCAAAAACTTTTACCAAATCATTATCACATACATGTGCACTGGTGAGGTTTATTTTTGGATTTAAACTTTTGTTATGCAACTTCTTCACAACAAAGAAATATTCTTTTGTTTGGAGCTTGTAATTGATAGCTTCCCACAGTGGGAACTTTGTGTTTTCTTTTTTGACATTCCTAATCTCTTCCTTCACCATCATCATTGTAACTTTTAGACAAATGAGCAAAGAATGTCAAACCTAAATTCATAAGTTCGCAATTTATTGAGGTCAATTATGCACAAATATGATTTACATGGGTAATGACTCAAAGATTCAAGTAAAAGAAGAAAATGCGGGAAACTCAATTGGACTTGCACTCAAGTGGGAAAAAAAAATTCAATTGAAGTTGCAATCGAACAAGAAAAGAAAACCATCACTTTGTCCTTGTGTGTCAAAAGGCACGTGAAATGCAATTGACCTAAAAAACACACACATAGGACGAGGATATTTCAAAAGAAAAAACATTAGGGGTTTCAAAATTGATCCGCCTTCATCCATTCCCTAAAACCAATCGCGTGCACAACAATGACAGGAAAACAAATTGATTACTTTCAAATTATTCACCTAAGCAGGTAGGTCACTAGTAGAAATCAGCCAAAATGTAACCACTCCATTTACGACTACATGCGACTTGTAGTCGTTTGCGACTAGATTTGAGAATATTTGCAACTATAAGACCAAATTTCAACTATTTTGGTCATTCTCACAACTATGATGCAACTATTAAAAATTTCATCCTATTGGTTGGATCGATTTTACATTTATTTTCATCCATTAATAGGTTGATATGTCTCATTA
>Ga0209208_10001257_pt1 | contig 35559 bp, 25 predicted proteins | sample S1TSphfallax_3_FD_187694 | JGI IMG/M metagenome (GOLD analysis project Ga0209208, IMG submission 187694) | Host-associated microbial communities from peat moss isolated from Minnesota, USA - S1T2_Fd - Sphagnum fallax MG (SPAdes) (version 2) | ecosystem: Host-associated > Plants > Peat moss >...
CCCCCCCCCCCCCATCACACCTTGGGAAAAAAAAGTTGATCACATGGAAGGGGAGGGCACAAAATGTGTGAAGAAGTTATACATACCTACCTTGAAGACTGAAAGTGAAGAACTTTCTTCACACACATTGCACCCTCCAAAGGGTCATAACAAGTCGCAGCAAGAGACAATAAACTCTCATTGGAAGGGCAGGCTCTATACTCAAGGAGGTGGCAGCTACAGCTCATGTATGTCAAATTTTGAAACCACAGCATCCAGCTAGGAGTACTGGGCGATGGTTGGGCCAAAGTGGTTCTCCTTAACATTCAAGGATTAAGCATCTCGAATGCAAAAAAAGGACCAAAATATTATTTTATCAAATACTTTTGATTGGTGGATAGGATTATTCTCCAGCTGCTTTGTACAACACTAATTTACTCTTTGAATGCCCTTTGATTCTTGTAACAACAACCAAAAACCCATGGCCTGTGATCAAACCAACAAAGAATAAAGTAATATTTGGTGAAATCCAACAAAACCTGTGCTGTCACCTTTTGATATGTTAACTGCCTATGCCCATTTTTATTCTTTTTTCAATTTTGTGAAGTAGGTGGATGAGCAATCCTTCACAAGAGGACTTAGCCAGATTTGGATAGCTGAGAGAGAAAAATACAGCTTTTTTGAAACCTTGCTATGTATTGATGACAAGCAAGAACATACAGTCTAAATATGGCGATTCAACAAAAAATTCTCAAAATATGAGGAAGTTGGGAAATTTCCCCCCAAAAAATCCTGGGTAGATGTTGCAGCTCCTCTTTTTTTTAGCCAAGTGGTGAAATTTCACGACAAAATAACCGCTGCCTATGCCTTATATTGTATTTATCATGAAAACACATTCCATATAGTCGAGTTATCCGTAAAGTAAGAAAAACACAGCGCCAGTACCCTGAGTTTGGTCATACACAGGGTGAGATTCAAAATAAACCTGCAAAAAAGTACATTAGCATTCAACGGGGGATGAAACTCAGAAAACCATCAACTTTGGTGGTAAACCTGTCTTTCATCCTGTCTGTCCTTCCTGAGCGCCTGCAGTGCTGCTACATATATTTTCACTGCTCCTAATTGTACAACTACTATAATTAGTCTCTAACCTTGTGCGTTAAATGCTGAGTATCAGCATTTCATACTGAGATTTATTAAAATATCTTTACTGTGCAGATACCACGAAAGAGGGGATAGCGGGTGAAAGGAGGCCCAAAGACAGGGTTACTTTAGGGATAACTCTAATAAATTCATACAATGGTTCCAAGATTCAATTTGAGATGAGGGTCAATGGTGTTGGAATTCCAATCTGACATTTTCCTCTGACGAATGCTGGAGCATGAATGTGCCAAATCACAAAAGAATTTCAAGACTCACCATTTATTGACATGTATCAGCAAAATATTTGGTTGGTAACAAGTCACAAGGACATAACCAGTTTATGTGTCCTATTCATGCACTTGTCAAAAGCATTTTCCTAGGCGGGCCAGGCAGCCGTTTATTCACTCTACTTTGGTGTTGTAGTGCTAGTTTTAATGCAATTTGACAATTCATGAAGGTGTTTGAAATGTGGATAGGCAGTCAGAATTTGGTAATGGAATAGGCCTTGGAAAACCCACATAATGGGATGGCAGCTCACCCTGGTAGGCCTATCCAGGGTGGAATGTGCCTTACTATTGTTCCATGACTTTGATTTACAAAAGACATTTGCATGTGATCTTGATAGAATATTTTGGCCCAACAAATGACTATGAGCTGCAAGAGAAATCCTTGGCGATATATTTGTAAATTATAAAATGTAAATTCACTACCAATTTGGAGAAATTTTGTCACAAAATTCACTGATGTTAAGAAAAAATTCAAACAAATCTTTAAAAATTGCAAGAGTTTTATATGCAATTCACATTGGTACCGAAAAAAACACATTGAATTCTTTTCCTTTCATATGTTAGTAGGCAAGTTTTGTTAAATAAGTTATGGATGATTGTCACCTTGATTATATTACAAAATTGAAGCAAAAAAACATTGCTTTAGATGGCATGACTCATTTCACATATATTTTATTTCACATGTACATATTATTTTGAATTTTTTATTCAGATAACATCTAAAATAGTTTAATTCTTACTTTGAAGATGAAAGTTTATGATAGGTATGCTTGGGTGCAATCACAAATTAACAACTCACAACTAATTTTTTAGCATTTCACTTAAAAGCAATGAATTAACCAACCAAAATGATGTGGTAGAAGTATACTAGTGTGACCTGTGCTGTTGGCCCAAGTGTTATCATGTCCTTGACCGATTTTTCCTTCCAAAACCTGGTTTTTTGGAATTTATTTGAATTTTCACCAGCAGAAATCACTTAAAAATCGATATCTCTCACATTCTGAATCCAAATCTTACCAAATAAATTCCATCAAGATCTGTCCAACAACACCAAAGGCACATTCCAATTCCTCAAAAAAATTCAGCTACGATTTCGTTTAATTTTCAGTGAAGAAATCATTCGGCATTCCAGAACTTTTGCACCTCAAGTCCAAAAGTCATGGAACCAAGCCCATGCACACCTCCTTGTCAAGTGCTTTCCAAAGACACCAAAAACACAATCTGAAGCATCCCAATTTGGTGGATCTCATAACTATAAAAAGAAAAGAAAACAAACTACCTTCATAGATCGATTGGAATGTCAAAATACATAAATTATTTTTCATAAGTCAAGAAAAATATTTAACCCAATAAAATAATGCAATTTACTATATATATATAATATGTCATTTAATTTTTTTTAAATCTTTTAATTCCTTTAAATAAAAAAAGCATTAGTTACATTATTTAACAAGTTCTTTTCAATATTTCATATTCATTGAATTCATCTCAAAATTCACCAAATATTCTCATAATATATAAAATATATATTTTATTATAATACATCAAACATTTTAAACGTTGACTTGAGTTAATCGTTTAAAATGTGAAAAGCTAAGTGTGTAAAACATTATATTGCAATTGCACCTGCTCACCAAGTGTGATAATTGCAAATAACATTTGTGATGTAGTCTACAAACATTTTAATGAGTATATAATGCAACCACATGTGGCCAACATATTGATCAAATATTCTCTCCTGATCCTCGCACTTGGACACTACCTACTATTAACCCCAAATTCTACTTTGGTCAATGGACACAACAAATTTGGCATTGGTAGAGTGTTTGAAGTAAACTAGCCGGTGTACTGTAAAACTATTTTATTGTGGAGGGAATGGGCAATGCCAGTAAACATGCACATGATGCAATGGTTCGCTGAACACCAAAATGATTGCTCTCAATTGGCAATTGGCTTAAGTTGTTGCATTTGAATAATCTCTAACCTGTTGTGTCCCATTTCGCACATTTATAGGTCGGTATTGACAATGAAGTAACACATTATGTTGGATGTGATAAATACCGTTAAAATCCCAAATAGGGGTGACATAGGTGGAGCTTCTCTTACGGTCCCAAAGGGTAACTATCATGCATTTATACTATTTTTCATATTTCATTATGAATACCCCCATGACCTAAAATAAGCAAATGGGCCTCAAATTTTCATTAGATTTGAACACTTGAGGTCAAATCTCCAAATCCACCAGAATAGGGTCAGAAGTGGAGCTGATGCGTTTGGATTCAGCCACCCTTAATTCCAAGGTGTAATCTGCGGTGTAAAGTAATACAGACAGCCTTTATTTGTTTGGATACATTTAGCAATTTGGCTAAAAGAAATTTCAAAATGGCTAAAAATATGTTGTTTTTCTAGTCTTCTAGTTGCCACATTTCTACAGTGTTTTTAAAACATGTCTCCAGATTTCTCTATTGAGTTATATCATGTAGCAAAAAATATGAAGGAATCTTAAACTGTTTTACTTTCATATCCTGTTTATAGCCAAATTTGGCTAAACTTTATTTTGGATGATCACTAGTTAGCTATATCACAAATATGGAAAAAGTAAATCCTGATGATGGACGAGCTGATGACCACTTTTGAGACCTTATGAGGCCACTGTTGTAAGTTATTGACATTAGTTGGAAAGCTCAATTTGATGTGTATATTGAGCTATATGAAACAAGAGAGAGGACGATTGCCTAGGGAGCCATCATAAATAAGAGCCTCTCACCCAACAATAACTTAAACCGATAGTTGATTTCACAATGTTCATCCTATCAAATTAAACTAGCTATGGTATTTTGTGTGTGAGATATCATGTACAAAGGCTCTGCATACATTGACTTGCTATTGTAGTAACATGATTTATGTATGCGGTCAATCTTCAGCTAGTCTCCAAGCCAACTTTTGCAACACATGTTTTGTATGAATTCATGGCATGGCTCTATTTGCATCCATTGAACATAGTGGATTCAAGGATGGATTTCTAGTAACTCTTAATGTCAATATCTTTATAATTGGAGAAGAATTGTGCACAAAATTCAGTTCAAGTTCCATTTTCCTTTCATTGACATATTTCGCTTTAAACTTGGGACTGAGTTCTCGTTTTTTTTTGCATATATTAGTATAGTGATTTCCTTAGTTTCAACTTATCATTAAGTTAGTGTTCTTTGCCCTCATTTTAATCAAAAGAAGCCCCTTTAAATCAAGTTTCTCATAAATGCAAGCCACTTCAGCGTTGCTTTTTGTTGCAAATTTTCGCTAAAACGAAAAAAATATAAATGAAAAAGGGATATTTTGTCACAATATTCTCATTTTTCTGAAAAAAATTGCCAAGTTTTGAAAGAAAGAATTTGAAATTTTTTCTTCACATTTCAACTCTGCATTTTAAAATGTTTTACAAATTATTTAAACATGTTTTAAAAACTGGGCACCATTATATGCTAAATCCCTTTTGGGATGCTAGCCAATGATGCAACATTAGAGAATTGAAAAAAATATCATTGAGCCCCATATGTGTGTTTTCTTTTTTGTTTGTGTGAAACTTTGAAATATGCATTTCACTTGAATTTTGACTATTTAGTTTTGCAATATGGAATATGTCAATCAATCAAAGTCTATTTTAACCTTGTGTTCCCATGTTGAATGTGAATTCTTTTCTACTGAAATTAAGTTTGACATTTCATACATGGTTTGAAATAGGTTTTTAGTGCACATATAAAATTTCAGCAATTGATAATTGATTTGTCTATGTGTGTGATTTTAGTGTTGGCATTATATTTATGAAGCTTGTTAATCTTTAAGTAATGTGTTGAAAGGAAATTTTGCAAGTTTGTACTTTGAACTGTAGCACCCTCCCTAGGGTTGTTTTAGTTATTGCGAACTTTGCTGGGTCATTTTAGTTGTCACAAACTGTGCTAGGTCAAAAGGCAAACAAGTGGGCATGGCCTTCAAAGACATTGTTCATATGTGGTCAATCCATGGTCAAAAGTACTTGACTTTCTAGATGGTGGGTGTAATCGACCTAGTGAAGAAAAGTGATTTGTTCTAAAGAAATGTAAATCAATTCTTCTTGGTTTGCTTGAGGTGCCTAGAATCAATAATTGCCTCACAATGTTGGCATATCCTTGTGTAATTAGGCCTAAGGATAAATAAGTGAAACCCGGTAATGAATCAATTGAAAAGCTGGTTCTAAGAAAAGCAAAGCAAGCGCACAACGAATCCATCAAGAATGGTTGTCAATGTGGTTTTAGGGTTGAACAAAGTTATGTCACACCTAACCTTGGACTTCTACACTATTATTACATGGAACATGTTGATAGTTAAGGTGTTTCCTATCATTGGGTTGGGCCTAAAATATGCATCACAATTGGAGTAGGCCATGAAAGATTGGGTCATGGACAATGTTAGGCTTGGTCTATTGATCGCATAAATCATGGCAAAACATGAATAACATTGCTTTGATAAGGAGCCCACTAGATAATCATGGATTGATAGTCATTTTGTCCTCTCACATGATATTTATAACACTATGAATTCATATGCTAGTTTGGAATATAAACGCCACAAGGAGGTTGCAACTAGCTTCAAGCTTTGAGCAAATGCAAATCCTAAAACCCTTTTTTTTTTAGGAAGAACCATTTAGCTTAGAATCCTTTTGCCTCAAATTTACTATTGACTTCCAGATTCCATACCAAAGAAAACTAATGTTGGATTTAGGGCATGAAAAGGTTGTTGATTGTGATGTGACTTTTGGAACAAATGACAAGAACGTATTTTCACCAATTTCCCTTCAATGCCTCAAATTTACATGATCAACATGGTCTTCCCAACTAATGAGATAGATTTCCCAAGGAATAATAACTAGGTAAATGCAATTTAATGAAGAACATAATTTTTTTAGGGAAATTAATGGTAAGGATCAATTTGGTTTGGAAGATCTAGATGGTTTTGGAGAATAATATGTGGTTGTTTTCATGTGCATGGCATGCTTTCCATAGTCAACCATATTCGTTTACCTTTGGCACATTCATTGAGTTTAACTTTAAAATTCTTTCAAAAAAATTGTTGACCCCATGGTTTGTTTGCATGTTTTTGCTAAAATGGGGGATGTCATGTATTTAAAAGGGGTTTGGAGTACATTTAGGATGACATCTAACATTAATGGAAACAAAAAAAGAAGCCTTGAATAAATTTTGCCAATTCCGCATCAAATATCCATTAGCGAAGCCATTTTTTGATTACATTGATGCATACTAGGTGCCAAAAGTTGGAATGTGGTGCATAGGTGTGAGGAACATATGGTATGCCAACTAAGTCACTAATGTGGCTATAAAAGTTTATCATGGAAGGGTGAAAATCTTTTAAGGTGTGCCACACATGACAAAAACAACCTAGTCTTTATTACAATCCTTTATACCTTATATTTTGATCCTCATAAAAGCTAATGAGTCAAAAGTTGTTAGAATTTTCAAAAGGACTATATTAGAGACCATTACAATTCTAGATTCCATCATAATCATCCATAAATGTGTCTTTATGTGGTAAAAGAACAAAAAAGGGTAACATTGTGACAAGATTTTGGTACATCTTAAAGAATTTGCACCTGGAAATTTGAAGGAAAGGTTGAAAAGCATGAAATGCAAATTGGAAAGTTGGAGATTAAATTGGTTGATTCATCAATTGGTCTCCAACATGGTCACACATTACTTGTATCTGGGCATATGTAAAGGGGGAAGTTCTTTCATAATCAATGGGTAGAGAAATATTTGTTTAACACATGGTGGTTGGGACAAGAAATCTTGGGTTTGCACATCCATTTCCCCGCACCCAAGAACATAAAACCAACAAGTGTGTAATTGTAATTACACAAGGATATACAAAATAAAATTAAAAATCTTGACTTTAAGTGGGCATCTTGTGATTGCCTATGGGCATAAAAAGGCAACCTATGCAAGCATTAGGTTGTTGTGTTCATGAAGATGAGGCTTAACCTTCCACTTGAAATTATTGTTTTGATGTGCGGTTTGCATCTTGGGACAATGGCAAGTGGTCCCGCCACATTGTAAGACATTCATTTTCCCAAGTCAATAACAAAACCAATTGGGGATTTTATGTCCTTTGGACCATCCAAGGCATTATAAAGTCCAATCATGCACTATCACAACCCTAGCTTTGGGGTCATGACCAAGGCAAGGCTTGCAAAGGTGCGGCCAAGAATGAAACCCAAGAGTCACATTTCATGCTCCTGGGAGTGTAGGAAAGTGTGAAGGAATGAACCCCACACTCCCAAGTGAATTTTCACTTTGGGAGTTGGAGTCCCAATGGATTCCCAGATTTTCAAAAGGTGATTGCAGGGGTCAAATTTCACTAGATTGAAAAATTCCTTATATCATTGGAAAGCTCTTGGAACTTAAATGTCTAAAATGAGCTCGCACGACTCATTTGAATATTTCAAACATAAGTTATGGCCAAAAGAAGGGTTGGGAGTCAAATTGGTTGTTTGACTCCCGACCACTAAAAGTTGGGAATCTCCCTGATTTCCTTGTGTGTAGGTGGTGTGCCACATACTTTCAAAAAGATTTCGACAAGGGCTACAACTTTGCTTTAGACCTCACCTCAATCAAAGGTTTGCACACAAAGTTATGGGCCCGCAAAGTTGTAAGAGTCCCAATTTTGGGAATTTCAGGATTCCAATTTGGGAGTCTCGGGACAAAATGATATTTGAGTGTTGGCCCCATGGCCATGCACAAAGACTATTATTAAAAGGAAGTTGGTGGTTTCCCCCAAGTCCAGGCTGTGGTGAATTTTATGAGTTTGTGTTTGCTTGCGATTCGTCCATGCAGCAAAAGTGCTCCAACTATGCAGTAACTTGTTGTTTGGTTTGTGTAAGTCTGTGTGAATAATTGACTTGCTTGTCACTCTTCCTAATCCCTATCTCAAAGCTCCAACACACCCCTCTAGCCCCAAAATGCTATGAGCCAAGGAGCGTACCCCAACTTTTCATTCTTCTGTTGTGTTCGCTTTAGAATCACATTTGAGTGTATTAAGGAGCTTAGGAGTGTGTCATGCACACACCATCGACTCCTTTGACCCCTTCACGATTTGTCCTTGATGAAATATTGAAGGTTACTAGCATTTTATTTGTTTTTTGTGGGAAATAATGATTACCTATAATTTCAAAATTTAGCAAAATTCAAGCACATCCATGGAAAAATGGAACTATTAAAGTTTCAATCAAAAGCTATCACATGCCACCCCCTCGGAAAGTCTTTCATTATTGTCACAAATGGAAGTCCTTTTAACCTTAAATGGAAACTTGATTTTGTTGATGGCCACATGAAATTGAAAAGTCATAACCCCAAACCTCCTAACCAACCTTAATCTTTTAGTTGCAAATAAGAATTCCCAGGGAATCCATACTTAGCCTCCCCAAGGAATTTATCATCAATTCAACAAATGCACAACCTTCCTTGGGATCACATCACCAATAGTCCTTGGGGTTTTTGTGTTTTTTTGGGGAACCATCATATGGTTAATGAGGTAATTGGTCAATGGTAACGTTCCTTGGGGAATGGTTGTACATTCTTCCAAGCAACACATATTCAAATAACACTTCATCCTAAAAGCTTACTTGGGCATCCTAAGGAACAAAACATATAACCTATACAAAAATTGTTATTATTTGAAGAAAGATAATAACCTTCTTTGGGGAACTATTGTCAATCCCTAGGGGGAGGTGATAGCCTTCCTCATAGAATTATTGTCATTTTTTAAGGAACACATCACAAGAATCGTTGTTTTTATATAAGAATTTGGACATTGCTCCTCTTGTAAGGGGATTAATGTATATATCATTTATTCTTTTGAAGTTCCCAATTGGAGAATGTGCATATTGTCATATTACATATTGATACACAAGTGAAAGTTGAATGTAGTAACCTTAACCCTAACCTAATAAAGCCCTAAGCATGGTTGCCTCCCCACTTGTAAGTGCCCAAAAAAAGTGTAATCCTCCCAAAGAAGATGAAAGACTAATATAGTTTGATGGAATTTGGTTTCTCCTTTGGTTGCTTGAACCTTTTCTTAAAAAACATGGTGGGCACATGTCATCAAAAATATGTCACGAACAAGAAAAAACAAAAAATGAAACCCATGCAAGCCACAAGGTTGCAAGAAGAAAACCAAGGAGAATCTAATGAACTTGCTCCCCACGGAATGATTTTGACCTAGGGATTAGGCCAACCTATTTTGCACCAAGGAAAAGGCTAGCCTTAAATGACATTTCTTTAGGGAGAAGTGAGTTAAATCCAATGACTTCTTCTCAAGGGAACCTTTTGACCCAAAGAAAAGACCATCTAGTGTTGCTTCAAAGAAAAATGAGCTAAATCCAATGAACTATCTCCTTGGGAGTGGTCTTTGCCCAAGGAACATTCCCAAGGAGCAAGCCAACCTATTTTGCCCCCCAAGGAAAAAGATCCATGGTAGCCCCAAGCAACCTTTCCTTGGGAAGAAATATCGAGCAACATTCCTCCTTAGGGAAATAAGTTTGCAAAAGGAAGTGTGAAAAGGGAGAACAAATTTTGAAAAAAATGTTCTTATTTCTACAACATGGTGCAATGGGACTCCCAATGTGGGTACACATTTCAATGGTTATTTTAGAATCTATAAATCTAGTGCTAAATTTTGTGTGAACAATTTCTTCTACTCATTCGTCATTTCTTCCTCTATGAGACCATAAATTCTCACTTGTAATTCTTTTGTGTCTTTTTTTAAAAACCATTGCCCCCTTCTACGATTATGTTCAAGCCTTGTTATTTAACCTTAACTTGTAATCCATCATATTCAACAACATATAGTAAACACATTCATTGCAATCCATGTTTGTGTCAAGACTAATGGCTTAATCCACAACAAGCTTCGAACAAATGTATGGCCTTCATTTTTTCGTGTCTCCCAAAGATGTATCTCAAGTATTTGAAAGAATGGGGTGATTTTTGTTTCTTTGTGCAATCAAGGCCATGAATTGACTTGAATAATCAATCCTTCGTGGTTTCATGCAAAGTAGGTTCCAATGCCCAAAGTTTAATAGTTTTTACCATTGAGATGTGGGCTCATGACTAAGTTGAATAAGTTGATGATGTAGACCATATGTGAAGGGAAATATGTGGATGTTTTACCTTTAACAACTTTTTAGTCTGGCCATTTAAAAAATACAAAGATTTTACTAGTCCATTAAATAGGTTGCAATGACCATAATACATTCATGAGGCTCATAAGGACAATATGTGTATTGTCTAAAATTGTAGGGGGGTCCATTTCAAAAAAATGTTGACAATGTTGTTTGTGTCATCATCCCCTTTTAAGATGCAAATGATGATGTTGAAGTTGATCATCACCAATCTTCCTTTGAGACTAAATGAAATCTCCTCATCATCCTAGGTTATTTTGCCACATCATTTATTCACAACCTTCCTCCACTTCTTAAGTATATTGCACATCAAATGGGCCTCCAATGATTGTTGCCCCAAATGAATCTACCATAAAATGCAATGAACCTAAAATTCCTTGGAGGACTACAAAATTCACATTTCATATCCCTAGGGAAACAATGATGTCATTTCCCTAGCTAGGGATATTCACAAGGAATGCAATGTTACCAAGGGAGGCAAATCACATTGTTGGCCATCATGTGCGGGAAAAAGTCCTCTTCTCAAGGATTTTTATTCCTTATAACTATTTCAAGATTTTTATTCCTCAAGGATATCTTAGGTGAAATTTCCCAAGGAATCAAAAGTTCCCAAGGGAAATTCAGTGATTTTGAATTCACAATTGCTGATTTCTTCAAAAAAGAAAAAGATGACAAGGAGAAACATGTTTTAAATGTTGTTTATCCTAATTTTTGTGTTTTTGCTTATAATCATGTGTTGTGGTCATTAAGCTAATTGGGTCTACCATTCCAATTATTGAAGTGTGAGCTACAAAGTCTTTTGCATTATGGGTGGTGCTTGAGAACTTTGTTGGTTTGTTGATGGTATTGAAGCTTTATTTGGCCTTAATTGTCTCCCTTTGTCTTCTAGAAGATCTCTTTTGATCGGTTGTTTGATTCCTTTTGTCATGTGCCACATAACGATTGATCTTTGTGGTTGTAGACCTTTTCCCCTTTAACGACCCTTAATTTGGTTGTTTTCCCTCTTCCATTTTATTGTCCTCATTCTCCTCTTCAATGTAATGTTTGTCATTTCCCACAAGGCTTGCAAACATGCGGTGCATTGGTGGGTGGTGATTGTTAAGTGCATTATAAGAAAACTTGACTTTTTTGACCAAAAAAATTGACCAAAAAGCACCTCAATTGTTACCATGTTCAACTTGACCAAAGTGCAATTTTGGACAAGTCAATTTAGACCCAGCCATTTTGACTAGCTCTTTTTGGTTGGTTTTTTTATACTAAATTTTTTTACTAAATTTTTGACTAATCAACAATATTTTGATAGCAATTATATATATATTTAAAAATATTTTAATAATAATCGTAAATAATAGAAATAATATATTAATTAATTTACTTACCTACCTACCCTATTGAGCTTAGGCCCTTAGGCTAAGCAACCAACCCTAGCCCACCTTGCCTAGGTGGCCTAGGCTACCTACCTAGGCCATCTAAAGCCAAGGTAGCTTGGGTAGCCAAGGTTGCAAGTGTGAAAACTTGAACTCCTCACCTCCATTTTGAGAAGTAAAGTCCTTACCATTGTACAACCACTTCAAAAGATGAAATACTTTGTCAACATATTGTAATGAACTTCATTGATTTTTTTTTGTTTTGATGTACGTATTGTAATATTAATCAATGAATCATTTTACATTACTTATGTAAGTAATAGGTTATGCCATGTAGTTAAATACCTACTAGTAGATACCATGTATGTACTTAGATAGCATGTAAATACCTAGATCTAATAAGTTATTTACATGCTATTAACTTAATTTTGAAAATTTTAAAATTAGTAATATTTAAAGATTATAGATTATATGAACTTAATTATTGATAACGGATTATTGATTATTTACCATTACTTATTATTTTTGGTTTTTTACTACTATTTAATAATTAAATGAAATTAAAATTAGTTATTGGCTATCAATTAACATTTGATTAATGATTGATTAAACTATTATCAAATTTATATTAACTACTATTAACTATCAATTATCAATTATTAATTAAATTACTAATTAAAATATATAATATAATAATTAATGAATTAATAAGTAGATGGATTAATTAATTATTGCTTATTAATTAACATTTGATTCGTGAAAAAATATTTCATTAAAATATTATTATTTAATTGTCAAATGTCAACTAGTAATAATTAAATATCAATTAATTAATGTACTAAATTTAAATACCTACACATGGCTAAAAGTAACATGTAGGTAACTTATTAAACCTTATAAGTACCTATTAAATGTAATATGCTTATTAACCTAACTTAGCTATGAACTTAAGTTAGGTATATACCTTAGGCCAAAAACATTTATAAATTAAGTAGCCAAATTAATATGGTTGATTTGACTAAGTGTTAGATCAAAATGATCAATTTGATTAAGCCTTGATCATCTTGATGGACCTCTGTCCTTTTCTACTAGATGTTTGGTTTGTAGGTGGTTAAAAATGTCATTTTAGTAAATTGTTTCATTCAAAAGTAACTTGTGCTTTTCATACCCTAAGCATTTAATCAAAATGGCCATCTCCCTTGGTCAATGTGAATAGTTTAGTCAAGTTGGACCTTTTAAAAAAACATGTTTTTTTTTATAGTGGTGGGTGTTGGTGGTGTTGTCGAGTCTGGCATTTGTTGCATTTGTGTTGTGCATGTGGATATATAAGGTTTTTTCGCAACCATGAAAAAATCAAAAGGTACTTGCATGGGATGAACACAACTAACCCAAGCAAGCCTATGGTTGTGGGCTTCGGATTCCAACCATGAAGCTAGACCAGTGAGCTATTACGCTTTCTTTAAAGGATGGCTGCTTCCGAGCCCACCTCCTGGTTGTCATCGCTCAATTACTTCCTTTGCTTGCAAATGTAATTACCTTAAAAAAAACTCATAGGTGTGCATTGAATATTGGGTTCAACATGCTCTTTGCTTGCACCTATAACATTTGTCAATAATGATTGTTTTTTGTTTGTTACTAGGTGGGGACAATCTAATGAGAATTCCTAGAAGGGCATGAGGTGTTGGTTGGGGCATTAATAATGTTGATTCAATGACTTCAGAAGAGTTGCAAGATTTGATTATTGACCTAGGGATGTGTGGAGTACCATGTGTTTAATGATGGAAAACAAAGATTTTACAAGGTGTTGCATATTGCTATTGGGGTGTTTTTCTTGAACACCTTATGGTGTGGGAACCTCCACGCTATGTATAACAATTATTGGTGACACATTCGCTAAATTTTAAAACATTGTAAAGATCCCAACACCTCCACCTTAAATATCAACAAATTTGTGCAAGACTTCATTCATAACCTCCACACCAATTAAATCCTTGGTCATCTTGTTGACCATATGCTTGGACGTCTCCCTAACACACTTTTGGGTGGTGTACCCAAGCATATCCTTGGCAACATCCAAAACCATCTCCTCAGTGTTTTTCCCCCTAGCTATTTCCTTGGCCATTTCCCTAGCTTTTTCCCCAACACTTTTCTCCCTAGTCATGTTTGTGATTGTCTCCAAGTCAACTCTTTCCTTAGCTCCTTGGGCTCATTGGGAACCTCCCAAGCTTGTTTCCCCAAGGAAGTCTAAACAACTTCCTCGTTAACCTTTTTGGTGACTTGTTCAAGAATGTGTTCAATGGCTTCTTCAACCCTTGGCAACTATCAAGCTACAAATCATACTTGAGTGGATGCATCATCCCCATGCACTTACAATGTTTTGCTAAATGGAATATATGTTTTTTCTTATGCATCCAAGGTTTCATGATCTTCCTTTTTTTCATTTGCATATATGGATGTTAATAGGATTCATGCCATAATGTTTAGTAGATCCGCACACTTGTGTTACACTAGATGATATTCAAACCCATGAAGGCTTGAAGGTAGGCAAGTATTTCCAACAACTTCAATTGATACACTCTTTCAAATTAAAACCACAATTGCCATGACATTGTTGTTGACAACCCTTAAGACAACATTGATTACATCGTCATTGGTGTCTCCTATTGTGAGCAAAACAAGGTAATCCATTTTGACATCCATTCCACCATCCATGTCAACATTAATAGACAAATGTTCCTTGTTGCCACCTTCCCTAATGGGAACCATGTTATGAAGATCTATTTCCTCGAAGGAAATTCCCATTCAATTATTAGTTGGTTGAACATCTTGAATTTTGATGACCCAAGGATATATGTGACAGCCCTTCATAAAGGGAGAAAATGGATGCAACGTAGCATGCTCAACTTTTTGACCTTGCATATCAATTGCCATTGCATCGTTGCCAACTTCAACATCTTGACCTTAGCCAAGGAACCCAAGAAATTTTTGTTGTTATACAAACCAATTTCTTGTACTTTTAAAATTTGTTTGGTCTTAACTTTTTTATAAGTGAATTCTTATAGTAATAATAGAAGTGTGGGATGGTTTACAATTATATTTCCACCCATTTTTATGCTACTTGTTTGGTTTTATATGAACATGATATAAAGTAAATCTATAGACATTCATTTAAAAAATATACATTACCATGTTTTTACCCAAGACGATTGGAAATCACAATTGTGGTAGTCATGAGGGCATTCATTCGCTCCCACAATGTAGCATCACGAGTTGTGTCAAACTCTATGACCATAATACAAATCCCCGTGTCACTATAATGCATATATTTGAAAGGTCAAATTGCTTGAGTAATGAAAATGGACAACTTATTATAGACTACAAACACATGGTGCAAATCTGAATTCTTGCTCTCAACCATGACCTCCTTCAAGGATTTCATAGCCATGGCTCGATCTCCAAATGGTTCTTCTGACCACATAACACACATCTCCTCATGTTGTTGCACCCATTACCAAAGTGTTTGTAGTTGGATTAAATGAAAAAACAATTGCATTAGTTCAAACTCCCTTCTTTTCACATATGTGTCTTATTCAATCATTGTGGCAAACCATCACAAGTTGATGAAAAAATCTACACAATCTTTCCACCCCACCAAAGTTGTAAGGGAGTTTGGCTTGTAGCAACTGGAATGTAACTGAAGTCATTCTACCAAAGCATTCAATGCCCACATTATCAAATCCATCCCAAGGGTGTTAGTAGTTTAGGACACAAATATTTTAGAATTTTTGCCATTAGAAGCATTACAAGGAATGATTCCAAGAAACAACCATTTGTGAAATCACATGTCAAGGTCTTCCTGATTTTTCGAGGGTCCATGAAATTTCAACCATGGAATAAAACGAGTTCACCCATTCATCATCCTTAGCTTGCATCCTATGAAATGCCATCCCCCATACTCTCAAAACTAGAGGAAGCAAGACACCAAAGAGTATCATGAATGTCCCATTCAAGTAGTTACTTGACCAACATAATTTCAACTGGGCTAAACATTTGTCCATTTTTTTTTGTAATCCAATGGAAGTATGTCATGAGTCCCATGTTTGACGGACAAATGCAACATCCTTTGTAATGTGGTGTTTATTTTGCACCTAGTACTATGGGAATGAATGAAATCACATTAAATATAGAAAAAATATTTTACGAATAATTGATTTCCCATCATTATTAAAAAACTTGGTACTTTTTGATTGGCAAATCTAGTTTAAAAATACCCAATTTGAACATGTGTCAAAAAGACCACTTAGTCATTTTGGACATGTTTGTTGTGATTCAAGTGATTTTTTTTACTAGCAAAATATGGACCATTTGACTAGTCGAATTTTTGCCCATAAATTTTTTTTGGTGGCAAGTAGGTAGGTTGTAAAAATGCAGGGAGGCATGTCATAAAAACACAAGTAGGTAGGTGGTAGCCTAGCCTAGCCTATTTTACTTGACCTACCTTAACCTAACTTAATACATCTTACTTAGCCCGTTAAGCATGTACATAGGTTATCATGTTATGAGTTGAACCCTTGACCTCCCCAATGATAAACCAAATCCTTGAGCAATGGACCACACCATCAAAAGGTGTTCAACTTTTGTCAATTTTTTTAGTTGACATGTTTATTTCAACACTTTACTACAAGACTATGAGGTATGAAGGTAGGTAGGTTATAGGCGGGTGAATAGGTAGGTAGGTAATACATTTAGGTAGGTGGGTGGGTATATAGGTAGGTAAGTAGTTAATATGTAGGTAGGTTATAAGTTGGTGAATAAGTACATAAGTAGTACATTTAGGTGGGTAGGTAGGTAGGTAGGTAGGTAGGTAGTTAATATGTAGGTATATATAGGTGGGTGGATAGGTAAGTAGGTACATAATACATCTAGGTAGGTGGGTGGGTGGGTATATAAGTAGGTAGCTAATTAAAATGTAGGTAGGTTATAGGTGGATGGATAGGCAAGTAAGTAGGAGGTAGGTAGGTATTACATCTAGGTAGATAGGTAAGTATGTAGGTTGTAAGATTGTAAGTGGGAAGTAGGAGGTGGGTATGTAATAAATATAAGATGTCCCATTTGATTGGAGAACATTGGTCATTTTGATTAATGACGTCAATTTTTTATGTTTGATTTGACCAAATGTCCCATTTGACCAAAACCCATTGGCCATTTTGACTAGGGTTGTCTAACTTGACTAAATGTATTAGTCAAATAAGTCACTTTAGTCAAGTTGATTGGTCAAAAAATACATGTTTTGGGCCTCTAGTCAAAATGGACATGTCCATTAGTATAAAATGACTAGTTAGTAAGCTTGAACCATTTGAAAAACCAAGTTTTGTAGTAGTGCATAAACATCTTAATCTTTTTAGGGAACTATTTTCCTCCCTTAAGTAGATCTAGGAGGAAAATAATTCCTTAAGGCATCACGACAAATGTCTCCCCAAAGGAATAATGGGCAAAACCTAATAGTTGTATCATTTTTTCCTTGGGAAGAGAAAACCTATTAACTTGAGTGTTTTAAATCCATCACAACATGACAACAAGGTCAAAGCATGGTTGGGGTACCCAAAAGAATTATCTCATTTTATATTCACTAGACCCCCTTACTTAAACATGTTGTTGAAATTTAATGACACATTCATATTAAAAGTTTGATTTTATTCATAGATAGATACATTACAAAGGTCCTATTTTATGCATAGAATGTCAAATTTGAACAAGTTTAAGGACTCCTACCAAGTCCTTGAAAAAAATCCAAGACTTTGTTTCATGAAGGGAAAAAAGTTCAAGGACTCATAAGGAATGTCTAAACAAATTTTTTTGGCCCAAAATGTTTACCACAAACACCTCATATGTTAATGTGTATAAAATTTATGAATGTGACAAGAACCAAATGCCTTATTACAATGTAAAATGTTTCAAAAAGTTAAATTTTTGAGAGTTTTGGGCCATTGATAGAACATGGCCCACATTGAATAAATTTTATTATTCCCGCTTTCATAAGTGAAAACAATAGATACTTTAAAGGTCTATATAAAATTTGGAACAAATTATTTCATTTGACATGAGAAGAAAAAAGTGAAATGTAAGACATGTCATGGGAAAAGTGAAGAAAAAGGTGAATTTGGGAGTCCTTTGAGTGGATTCTTAGGATTCAAAGGGGGTACCCCAATCATGTTTAGACCCAACAACCTTTTCCCCTAGGAAGTTGGTAACATTTGGCTTCTTGGGGGAAATGCTAGATTTCTTGGGAACTTTTAGAAGAATTAAACTTGGAATTGAGAAATGGAAATTTAGCAACCGATTACCAATAACATGTTCAAATTCATCACATTCAGCTTTTGCAATGGGTAAGTTCTTGAATATTTGCACCCATTGGTGTTCAAATGCACTATAGACCCCAAAGTACTAGATTGTAATTGTTTCCAATTGTATCCTATATCTACCATCACAAGGAAAATCATGGGGTGTACAAGTCTATCCTCCCATGCCAATCAAGCTGAACTAAAGAATGATTATATTGAAATTCCTCCTCTTGCATAAAATTAAGAAAAGCCTTATGTCCTTATTCATATGCACCAACCTAGTGTTGCAATGTGATGTTGAAGCATCTAAAAATGAACTTAAATCACACTAGTCAAACCACCTTTTCATTACCCTAAACAACCAAATTAGGCAACCATTATTATGCTTGTTAATGTAATGTTAATATTTTGTTTTCTAAGGTAGAATATTGGATATTGATGTTGCTATTGTTATATATTTTATTGATTTATTGTTTGATTTTATATATAATGTTTCACTTCAAAAGGAAGTGCCAAATTTGTGGCACACAAAAGATTAAGAGGCAAATGTTGCCAAGGCCATTTAAAAGGTATGAACATTCAAAAAATTAGGATTTTAACTTTAATATGCCCCCACCTTAAGTTAATAGAAGTGATCACAATCACTAGCCATTCCACTCAAATTTTGAATGAAATGTGCCTATTCCACTATAGTGATTTGGTAATGGTTTTGGATGTTCGTAGTGATTGGGGTCTTGTGGCCCAAGGGACATGTCATTACACAGCCACTATCTACAGTGAACCATTCTCTAGAGTTCAAAACAAATGGAATGGTCAATTTGGCATTTCCTTTCCATGTTTATTGGAATTGCGATTTGATGTTTGGCATTTATTGTTTTCACACTTTGATTCCATATATTGATTTACATTAATATTTATAATTATGCTCCATACTAAATGGTGGGATTAATGATGATTGTATCTTAGATATGACATTATTAGTGACTTTTGGAAATCACTTTTATAAAATTATTCCATGCACCAAACTAGTGTAATATGTGTTATAGGGTGTTGTTAAGCATATGGAAATGAACTTAAATCATATTATTTTGACTCAAGCAACATACAAGTGATCCTAGGGTGCATGTATGGATAATTACCCCATATACATGTGTATTGCAAATGTTCAAATATGTGTGTTGTTCATGCAAAGGATCAAGGTATGGGATCTTAGCTTTAAGGTGAATGCCATTAACATGTTTCATGGAATTACAATTGTAGATGATGCAACCACATTGTTCAATGGGAATTGTTAACTTACTACAAATTGTGCACACTCACATGTACACGTAACAGTATAAAATTTTGAGTTCATAAGACTTGAAATTTCATCCCAAGATTCAATAATGTAGTGTTTTATTGTGGGAAATTTTAAAACATTGTTACATGTTGTGATTGATAAGGGTTGAATGGAACAACACATGAGGTGGTAGAAGAGGAAAAATGTGCAAGCATGAATTACAAAGGTACCATCTAATCTAAAATGTCCATGTGCATGTTTTAACATGGTTTTAGCAAATTTCAGAATATAGGGCTAACACATATGACAAGTAGAGTCTATGACATTAAAACTAGGTGTAAGTGATTAAAACTTAATGATACAAGCCCAAATGATGCACAAGCCTCAAGTACTATGATATAAACTTGGTCTAAGTGACATAAATGTCAAATATCCTTAGTGAAATGTGCTTGATTGACACAAGCCCTAATGATGTAGACGTGAATGACATATGTTAAGTGACACATGTGAGGCTTTATTGACATAGGCCCTAGTACCGTATATAACACCAAACACATGTGACAATATAAACTTGAGTGACATAGGTGGACTAGTGAGATGGGCGTTATTGGCATAGGCCATAATGATATATTACACTAGGTCCAAGTGTAGTAAGAAACCCATGTGACATAGGCCTTAATGGCATAGGCACCAATGAAGTAATACACTTTAGTGACATAGGTTGAGTGACACATGTTATAGTGATATCAACCTATGTCCTAATGATAGAGGAAATGAGTGAAAGAGGACCTAATGATATAGACCTATGTCCTAATGATAAAGGATGGGTGAAATAGTACCTAATGATATAGACCTACATTTTAATGACGGAGGTATCATCTTACATGCTTTAGTGTTATGGAATGCCACTTGTTATGAAGAGGTAAATGCAAGCAATGTTTTTTACAAGGTATTTTAGGGTAAAAGCATGGTTAGGTGGTTCATGTTTGACATTTTGAAGAGTCCACATCTTATACTAGCTACTATTCTTGCATATAAAATAATTATCAAACTATACATCCTATAATTATCCCCTTTGGTTTTGGTCAAAAATATTAATAAACCACCTTATAAATATTTTTAAACATGTGATTGGTCAAGAAATTTAAAGAAAAAAAGAATTCAATGTGAAATGGAATATCAATTGTAAAAAAAAATGAAAATCACGACAAGTTAGATTTTTAAATATGAAAAAAATTATATTGAGAAAATTTCAATGCATCTTACAATTAAATTATTCATTTTATGGTGGCCCGCTTTTTTAATTTTAATTTTGATATTATTATAACATATTTTTTGAGTCCACATGCTTCATTTTCGGTGTGTGACAAACATAGTGTCATCATTTCAAAAGTCCACAATGCGTCCAATCTTTTTTTAAAACTCGTCCATAATTTTTCATAAGATTATCACTAAAGTGTATTGCAACATGGATAATGAAAAATTGAAAATTGTAATGTTTGATATGATTTTACATTTTAAGTTCATCTATAATCTAGAAAATTTACAACTATGATAGTCCAAACAATCCACCTAATTATGCTTTCACCCTTTAGTGCATCCCTAGTCCAATGCACATACTTGGTGTATGTGCTATAAGGTGTTGTTGAAGCATTTCAGAGTGTAATTAATTAAATGTTCATTACTTAAACTACCTTGCCTGAAACACATTAACTTTTTGTATTCATAGTCATGCACTGGCTCCACCAATCAAGCATGCATGTAGTTGTAGTCTTTGAACAACCTTGATAGGTTAATCATCTTTTGTAGGTACGATTTTTATTGTTGAATTATTATGTGTTCGTTCACTTATCACTTCAATTGTTTCTGTTGGTGTCATACAAGTGAACAAATATTAAATGTTAATCTACTATGGCATTTAAGGGTTAAAAGTAATGGCCCACGAGGTGGAGGAAGAGGATTCAAGCATGCATGAGCCATCACCAAGGGAACAAAGTTTAAAGAACACCCACATGTGGTAAAGGAAATTTTAGATCTATATACATTTTAAAAATCTAGTAATGATATAATAATGTGTCAACATTTGATGCCCTCACAATAACTTATTGAGAATAATGGTTTGTGACATCCGAGTGACATGTATAAGTGATTAGTTTGCTAGTTGTGGTTTAACAATGTAGGTAAACTTTTGATGTGCAAACAAGGTGAGCTTGATGATGGTCATGGATGGGTGGTGACACAATTTGAGTGATTTTACCATAATTGTCTAATCTTCCAGATTCAACATCTGATGTGTTGGTGCTTAAATTTTTAAAAATGATGTTGAATGATACTCAAGTGCTAATGTACAAGATCCTATATTTATGCGGTGAATGTCATTTATACCCATTTCATGGAACTAGAAGTATGATGCAACCACATTGTTGTCAATAGTGCACTCATACTAGAGAACACTAAGCCATGAATTCACAAAACTTGGAATTTCATCCCTAGATTCATTATAATGATGTGTCTTGTTATGGGTGATTCTAAAACATTATTACATGTTGTGATTAACAAGGGATCAAGGGAATATCAAATTAGGTGCAATCAAAGATCAGGGCATGTGGAAAAATGAATAGCAATTGAAGGTATTTTTGAATCTCCATGTGCATGTTTTAACACGATTTTAACAAATTTCAAAACATATGATTTGGGTGTAGATGACTTAGAGTCTATGGCATTAAGATTAGGTGTAAATGACTAAACTTCAATGATGCAAGTAGGTCCATTCATGATTGGGGTACCAAAAAGCAACATTTAATTGAAAAAGGACTGCAAAGGATGACTTTGGATTTTTACTTATCTTACATTCTTATAATTATAGTGGATTGTTGTATGCCAATAGATATAATGATGTTTTTATTAATTAATAAAAATATTTAAAAGTAATTTGGATACTATGTAAATGTCATTTTGAGTCTTGTAAACTAAAGTAATCAAATGTCTAAAGTATTGTTTTTAAAAAAAATTTAAAAGGAATACATAAAATCATACAATTGATTTCAAACTTTTTGTACAATAAAACATGCCCCCTTCTATGAAAGTTAATGTTCATTGAATGAACTTGATGAAAAACCAAATCAAACAAAAATTTCAAAGTTTTCAAATTTTGAAGGAAAGGGCTACAAGGCAAAGGACTCATTTTTTAAACCATTTGATAAAAAAACAATGTTCAATGGGTTCAAAATTTCTAGCTTTAGATGCAAGACATGTGCAAGAAATAATCTTGCCAAAAAATATGTTTGCTTATCCATTGAAATTCATTTTGGGATTTTTGGGGATTTTCTATGTTTTTGGCATTAAACAAAAATATTCGTACACAATTATGTATGAATGTGAAAAATCACCATTAACACATGAATTATTTTATATTGGAATATTCAATTATTTCTCATTTAAATTTGTTTCATGTAAATGTTAATTGTAAAAGTAGCTTAAAAAAATCCTTAAGTCCTTGTTTCCTTTTTTGGTACCCTAACCATGAATGGACCCAAGTGCAAGTGATGTACAAGATTCTACCATAATTGTTGACATAGTTTTTTAGTCTAAGAGACATAAACTTCAACTCTTAATGAAACATGTTTGATTGACACAAGCCTTAGTGATGTAGGGGAATGACATATAAAACACCCTTATGTGCATGGGTCCCAATGACATATAAGGTGAAGTGAGGTGAAAATCTTAATAATAATATAAATGTAAATGACATAGGTTGATTGACATGGGACAACTTAATGGCATAGGTTTGAATGACATTTCCATTAAAGGCCCAAATGATATTACAAACCCAAGTGGCATAAATTGAAGTGACATAGGCCTTAGTGATGTAGGTTGAATGACAAAGGCCTTAGCATCATAGACCTAGGTCCTAGTTGAATGATGTAGGCTTTAGTATTATTGAGTGGCATAGGCTACTTGTGGCACATGCTTTAATGGAAAAAATTTTAGTGACATGCAAGCCTTAGTGGTATAGCTCTTGGTGATATTAAATTTCCTTCCAAGTCTTTTTATCTAATTTGTTAAAATTTCCAAAGGTCATTCAAAACTATCCATGATCAAAAGGAATGGGGTAGGGATGAAGAGGATTTCAACAAAGGGACCAACAAAAATCTTCAACACCCTCAAAGCAAGGCATTCCTAAAAATAAGCGCTTAAAGCCGAAGGGCACTTATTTGGGGAAGGCTTTGCACCTCATGCATTAACACAATCTTGAGTCTTTAGGTTAGTTAGGTTAATGAACCACACACAAGTTTATACAAAGATCATGAACCATAAGAAACATTAATTCGACTAGGCAATTGAAGGGAATTTCCATGAATAACACATGAATGCGCTCTATTACTCCCAATACACACCCATATTCCCCTTTCCTTCCATAACCTTGGTCAAAATGTCCAAGGTTTTTTTTGTGTGGATAGGGTTGGAGAGGGAGGGATGGGGGTTTTGGTGTTCTCAATGTGTATATGAAGATCTTTTTGATAACACCACAATTTTATCACATATGTTTTGTGCAAAGTTGTTTCCTTTTCACCTATATAAGTGAGCCAAAGGGGAGGCCCTCCATCTTCCAATAAAATATTTTTATTTTATTTTTGCGATGGGCTAATCAAAATGACCCATTGCACCCAAAAAAGAAAAAAAAGTTGAACTTGGAAGCACCCCCCTCTAATTAGTTGAAACATGAATACATGTGTTATATGAGTGTCTTTGGCATGATATGTATTCATGGGTTTCAACTTACTATGTGTATCTTTCTTCCAATTCTTTTTAGAAGAATTATTTCACCACAAAAATAGGCCCAACATGCTTGCATCTTTTGTTATGTTCCTTTGTTGCAATTTCCAACAAAAACATGACCCTCTTTCATTGCACCATGCACATGCATCACAAAGATGCATTTCCCCCCTTCAAATCAAAGTGTTTGTAGAAGAATGACACTATTACAAATGTTGCCTTTTATGTTGTCTTTTAATCAAAAAACATACCTAGACAAGATAACTGTACAATGAAAGACCAATCATTTCAAATAACTTTTACTAGCATCTTAATCATGTTAGACATGATTAAGTTGTTAGTTGTGTGAACATATGTCATGTTCATTTTGATTAAAAATTATTATGTGCTAATTGACATTGCTTATTTTTTTGATTAAAAATTAACACACGTTCTAATTGATGTTAATTCATAAGTGGCATGAATCAAATAATTGCGATTTAGAATTCCTTATTAATAAATTACAATTCATAGGGCAATAAAATGTAAACTTCGAGATGTAAACGCCCTAGGTACTTGTGATAAATTACTCTTAGTAGCGAATAAATTGCCCTGTGGAGTTATTTCTTCGCCAATTCAAACCTTAAAAGCTATATAGGTTGTCACATGAAGGAATTGAGCCCTTCATCGTCATGGTGACAATTCAAAACATTAACCATCCAACCAACATTTTACATAATAACAAATAATATCATAGTAGAAACTATAAACACACATTCATCTTGAATTTCACACATAATAATTTCAACTCATGATATAGATGTCAACACGTAGTTATAAACATGAATCAAGGTTACTACATATGCGGGTAGTGAATATTTTGCTACACCTACATATTACTTACCCTACCCTACCTACTTACCTATTACCAACCTTAACCTACCTACATACTTGCCTACCTACATGCTTAAAAACCTAGACACCTACATGCCTTGGGGGCTTATACACTCACACTTGACACATATGTACATAAGTAATATTTCAATGACTAAAATGTAGCACATATAAAATGTAGCAAGCCATGTCATCCATGAAATGATTAAAGTTAATGACACCATAGTAGGCATGACTTGATCTCTGTGTAACTTATGTCATCCAATTTTACTAAAAGAATTAGTTGATTTTGGCAAATAAGACATGCCTACTTTTTGGAAAGGGAAAAATGGACAAAAAATGCTTCTATAGTCATTTTGAACAAATAAACTTAGTTGCATTAATTTTATTATAGTCACAATGCCAAGGGCATAAAATCCATGTTTTTGTATTAAAATGATGTGCCTTATTTAAGCATCATTGGCCATGCCACCTACTTTTGTTCAAAGCTCAGGATTGACATGTCAAAAGGCATTGCAAGGTGAAAGCATTGTAAAATAAATTAAAAAACAGTTTGCTCAAATGCAATTTTAAGAAAATTGTTTCCAACATGAACATAAAAGATAGATTAAACCCCTAGAAATAAAAATATAAGACCAAATCCAAGAACATTGGGTTGATGGTAAGTTGAATGAAAAGTTGGAAAGAAATTAATATAATATAAATCATAATATAATTGTTTGAAACGAATTGGTAAAAATATTGTTCCAAACTTAATTTTACATTAAGATTTTGATAGATTATGGTTGTAACATGCCAAAATTTAAAATATCAAAAATCCAATTAACATCCTACTTTCAACCACTTGACATTTTAAAGACATGGTTTCTAAATGTTATTATGATAAAGCAAAAGATTATTCAAGATCATGTTAATCAATGAATAAAATAATGTCTACTTTCAATATTTTGAAAATTATTTCCAACTACTTGTCATTTTTCTTCACAAGGAACAATGAGTTACCTATATTTGCACCTTCCACTTTTAGGTGCCAGGGGCTTGAAATTTCAAGATTTTGGCATTTCATGCATCATATTTTTCCAGAAGTTGGCAATTTCAACAATAATTTAATTGGTGTTGAATTCATTCATGTACTATATGGTATACATGTGTAATATATGGGTGTATATGGCATGATATGTATTGATAGCATAGTTATCATGTCATGTCTATAAGTCATGTCATGCCACCTCACAAATGATGTGATGCAGCTCTAAATCACATCCATATGACATATTCCCAAAAAGTCATAAATGTTCCAAGATATTCAGAAATATTAAAAAATATTCCATTGATTTTAATAATGTTATGATGTCATATTATGATGTGATGTGACAAACAACATAAAAACCCCATTTCATGTTATTTTTGACAACCTTTCCTAATTGGGGGTATATTCATGTTTCCATCAATTAGATGGGAGTGCCTCTTGTGTAATATATGCCTATGTAATATATGGGTGTATGTGGCTTGATATGTATTCATGGGTATAAATGTACACCCATAATCCCCTTTGTTTTGGGGTACCCATGTTGTTAGGCAGGGGCATTAGCTTAGGTTGAAAATGGTGAATGACAAATTTAAGACCATAATTTTATGTGACCTTGAATGAAAAGGCTTGACATGCATATGAGTGCCAAATTTTCTTAGTTCCTTTGTGTTTGGGGGAAGTGGGGAGGGATTTTATTTTATTCCCAATGTGTTCCTTGAAACATCACACTTTTATCTTGTATGCTTTGGCCAAAGTTGAACTTTCATGTATACTAACATCATGGCATGTGTCATTGGCCTGAGTGTCACTATGATTATGTAATTGTTCCAAATATGAACATGACCCTAATGATAAGGCCCAATTGTGAAAAAAATGTAAAAAAATTTAAACTATTTCTCTTGACAAAATTACTCAAAATTCAATTGCTCCCCCACCTAGGTTTTAAAGTTACAAAATCCCCTCCAAGAAATCCCAAACATAAAGGGGTTTCTAGTAATACGAAGAGGTTGCCCCAATTTCCAGATAAAATAGTTTTTGATTTGATTGAATTTTCAATGACAAAATTATTCAATAATTCTTCCATGTTAAGCCTAAAGATTACCAAACCACCCCAATACACCTTTACTCTTCAAAAGATTTCCAATTCAAGATATTTTCAGTGGCATCAAGAGCATAGCAAGGGGTGCTATGGTTTGGGACAAACAAAACAAACAACCCTCCTTAATATATAGATGAACCATAAAGGAGGGCCAAAAGGAGTGCCCAACATTTGCAAAAAAATTGTAATTGGCCAATCAAAATGGCACCTTCAACAACAACCACCCAAAAATAATTCTTTGGGCACACCACTCAACAAATTAATAAGAATGCTTAAATATACACCCATACTCTCCTTTCCATTCAAAGATGAATCATCACCCTGCAAATGCATTCAAAGATGAATAAGGACGCTAGAAACGCACCTGTACTACCCTTTCCATTCAAAGATGAATGAGTACCCTAGGATGAATAAGATTTCGATGATCTCCAACACCCATTATTTGTACTATTGCACTCAAATAGTTGCGGTTTTTGCACTGACCCACTATAATTTTCCTGGATTCCCACTATTGTGGTGGGTACCCCTAGCCCCCAAGTCCGGAGATTCCCACTAGACCAACAAATGTCAGTCACCCTACCTCAAAAACCCGTTATACAAGTGCAAAAATATTTTGATGTGGTGCTGAGCACATTTGCTCTGTACGTACACCTGCAAAACTGCCAGGTGTGGGTTCTTTGAGAGTGAGTTGAGAAACAGTGAAACGAAGATAGAAATCCTTTGGCCATCATTTGACCAAATTAACTTGGCATGGACGGGAGAAGAGGACATGCAAATGTACCCTAGAAATGCACCCGTACTTACTCCCCTTTCCATTCAAATACCCGTAGAAATATCCATCCTCCCCTTTCCATTCAAACACATTGAATAAAAACCCTAGAAATATAACAAAAAGCCTTTTCAACTTTTTGCCAAAAAATAATGTTGCAACTTGCTGCTACGAACCCCCTAGGCCCCCTCCCCAATCACTAAGATATAAAGCCTTGCCTCCCAATCGAAAGATCAGATCAGAAGCCAATTCTCTCTCGAGTAAATCCCATTCCAGTCCACGAATTCCATTCCATCAATGGCAACAGCTACCGGAAACAATGCTGCTGCTGCAGTACACAGTGCCGATGATGGTACTTTGGGCGGTCAGGATGCGGACGTAGTGGTGCAGATTCGAGCTGCATCGGAGAATAAGATTACTAATCGGCGCGGCCGGCAGGTAGCAGCTGCGGAAAGCGTGGCAACTGTACTGGCCATAGCTACCGCCGTCCCGCCAACGGAGTTTCTGCAGAGCGAATACCCGGACTTCCTCTTTCGTGTGTGCGACTGTGACGCCAAGATAGCGCTCAAGGACAAATTCAGGCGCATCTGTGAGTGGACAATATATCCTTGAGAACTAGTAGTACTTTCTCGTGGACTGTCCAGCTTTTCTGGACTCGCGGGAATGTTCAATTATCAGCTACCATTCTTTGTTTCCTAGCTGCTGCTGGTAGATCACGACAGTCAGTGCGTTGGTAACACAATACTTGTGCAAGAACGTTGCCATGATTTGCGAACCACTAATAAGGGTGATATCCACGAAAGAAAAATTTCTGCATAATTGAAGTAAAATTGTATGCTAGAGTTATATCGTTCAATGTCTAAGCTGTTCATCTTAGATTCATTAATTGGGTTTGTGGTTCTAGACTTTTTTGTAATGTTGACCTCTAATATCCAGTGTCGTCACTACGAGTGCACACTGCACATCACGACATGTTCTGAGGCTGGTTGGAGTCTGCACTTTGATTCGCCGATCGCTGCATATTGGACTCTACGTAACTGTTAACTAGAAACCACCATAGAAGGCCTTCTATGGTGCTTATTCATGAAGGGCAAGTATAACAAGGTTCTCTACATCTGTAGTGTGGACTTTGCACGAATTATAGGTTGTTATTCTTTCAACCTGTTATGCATGATTGTCAAGAGTGAAGATGGGCTGCTGCTGATCACATGATATTTTTCATGCCTAAAAACATCTGTAGTGTGGACTTTGCACGAATTATAGGTTGTTATTCTTTCAACCTGTTATGCATGATTGTCAAGAGTGAAGATGGGCTGCTGCTGATCACATGATATTTTCATGCCTAAAATGATCCATTTATTTGGGCAGGTGAAAAGACGGAGATCAGGAAACGCAACATTTTTCTGACGGAGGAGGTATTGAAGGCCAATCCCAGCATTTGCTTTCGGGACGCCGGGCACTCTCTCCGGGAGCGTCAGGACATTGCTGCCGTCCAGGTTCCCAAACTGGCGCAGGAGGCGGCTGTAAAAGCAATCAAGGAATGGGGACGTCCAAAATCCGACATTACCCACGTGGTGTTCGGAACCACTTGCGGCATACACATGCCTGGAGCTGATCTGCAATTCTCCAAACTAATGGGTCTGGAGACCACTGTGAAACGTGTGATGATGTACCAGATCGGTTGCAGCGGCGGCGCCGCTGTTCTGCGAGTCGCCAAGGACCTTGCCGAGAACAACAAGGGCGCAAGAGTCCTGGTTGTATGTAGCGAAGGTACAGCTTTGGGTTTTGTCCCACCCAACGAGGAGAAACCCGAAGAACTGGTGGAAACCGCACTGTTTGGAGACGGGGCTGTGTGCGTCATCGTGGGTGCTGATCCGATACCCAAAGTGGATCGCCCTCTCTTCGAGCTGCTGTGGGCTGGCGAGTGTTTCGTCCCCGAAAGCGACAAGGCAGTCTATGGCGACCTCACGGAAGTGGGAATGGACTTCCACCTCACGCGCAAAGTTCCGTTTCTGATCTCCGACAACATCGCCAAGCTCCTCAACCAGGCCCGGAAGATAGTCAACAACCCCAACTGGAACGACATGTTCTGGGCGATCCACGGCGGCGGCCCTGCCATCTTGAGGAAAATCGAAACCGCACTCCAGCTTGCGCCGCACAAACTGGCGGCCACCCGCGAGGTTCTGCGCGAATACGGCAATGTATACAGCGGCTCCTGTTTGTTTGCGCTGGACCAGATTCGCCTGCGTTCTTTGGCCATGGATGCGTCCACAACAGGCGAGAGTTGTGAGTATGGCTTCCTGTGTGCATTCGGGCCTGGTGTCACAATGGACGCTCTGCTTCTTCGCAGCGTTCCCACCACTGCTAATTTTGTTGACGAGACAAGAAATTACACACTCAACGCAGTTCTACCCTAATCATCATCGTTACAAGCATAGCTCACCCTATTAATATTGTGCACATATAAGAATACGTTTTAAAATATAGTTCTCACTAGACAAAAAAATACTTCTTCCTGAAATTCCGTATATTGCACCTATCCATGTTGGCCAGGAAACCCAGTTTTCATGATGTGCAAATATGATTCCTATGTGAAAATTAGTACCGAATGTTCAGGATGTGTGAAAATGATTCACTAGTATGTGGAAATTTGTGGCCCTAGACCTAATCTATATATTAATTCCGCTCATGGTCCTCCGAAATGGTACTTTTGAATGGTCCTCCCAGGCCCCTGTCCACAAAGTTACTGATTTAAATAACAGATACAGACATATTATTGGTTTAGGGTTTACAGGTTTTTGGGCATGTTACACAAAGTGATCGGCTGTGTGTAACAGTTGTGCGTAATAAAACTCTGTAGTAACGGCCCAACAATTGCATGTTACCCCAAACGCTGAGCGAAGCGAGGCGCGCCCACTAGTCAATATGATTTGAGTTCACCATTTTCCATTTACCCCCGTGAGTGTAGTGTGTACTCTTCCCTGCACACCTCATCGCACAGAAAAAGCGCCATTACTGCAGTCACTCCATCATGCACACTTTTAAGTCCCTACCATTGCACCACGCCTTATGTACCCAACATTACTATTTCATTTATCAGAACCCCCAAGTGACTACTTACTGGTTTTGTTTCCAAGATCTAACTTTGCATCACAAACTAAACCAGAAATGATAGTCAAATCATAATAAAATTTAATGTTCTTGCTATATACCTATTCAAGAAATTTTCGATATTCTTATAGCCTCGATTAATTTTTAAAAATGAGTTTCCATTGCTTATCCCCACCCTTCCCAAAACGATCTATCAATAATTGATTGGCAACACCTATCAAAACTAGAGATTTTGTTTTAGGAATCCTTCTATATTTTGGTCATTTTTATAAAAAAATCTATTCAAAATAGAAAGGTAAAAAACCCCGCAAAAGAATCTTTTCTCCATGTTTTTTCAATGTTTTGAAATTGGTTTTGCCCCAATGTGAAAATTTACCCCTAAAACAAGCACTAGCCTGGACATGTTATTGGTATATTGTTGCATATTCAGAGTTTTTATTATTATTTGTTATTCACATGCTGCCACACTCAATATTCTCATTATTGCAAAGTAAAATGAGTTTGATGAATCTTCTTCATAGGGGGCAGGGGTTTTTTAAAAAAAAATATGCAAAGGACTAGGGATCATTCACAAGAGGAATGAGCCAGAATTCTCTTGTGAGGTGAGGCACAAAGTTAGATTTTTTTCAAAGTCCTGCTTTGTTCTGGTGACCTCTATGAACGCAGTGTCTAAATGTGGCTACTTCTGACTGTTTTCCCTCAAAAATATGGCGACCTTTGCAAAAACAAAATCCAAAAAGACCTTTTGTGCAATTTGCACATGATTTTCATTTGTCATCAAGATATGAAAATTCACTAGAAAGAAACACTGATGGGGAGCCCATGCAGTTTGTGGAATTTGTTTCAGAAGGTTGGTAGTATACAATTCCAAAATATGAAATGGCACATGCCAATTTCCATACAATTTCTGAAATTGGCAAGCACTAGGTCAAATTAGTTCAAGTATGCATGTATGCATTTCTAATATTCTTTTGTTGCAAATTGTCATAATCATTGTAAATTTTCACATATATGCCATTTATTCCATATGAATTGGTCTATTATTTGCCTTGATCCATGTGTTTATAGGCGTTGAAGATTATCAAAGGAAAGGATGATGGTTCATGATAAATATTTCCTAAATGTGCTTAGGGCATCTCCAACATTTGCCCATTAAACACCCTTGTATTGTACATTTCAAGGTCATCATGGAGGTGACAAGTAGTGACTCGCGAGAGAACCCAAAATTCGAATGCACACCCATCACCTACCATTGTAGATCAAGTTTCTCAAGTTGGAATGGGTTGGAAATTGTGAGTAGCATGGGTAAGTACAGATTAAAAAATTAATTACAGTAATAACTAGAACAAGCCAAGGAAATTTCCATGGTTATTTTCAGATGTAATGAAAATTATATTAGAAATTTTCAAACAAGTAGAAGATGAAAGCTTAGTAAGTTAGATTAAAACGAAGCATGAGGTGAATGTACACAAGTGTATGCAATTTTTTTTGTGTTGTGGAAAAGGCATGGTTAACATTTTTTTCATTGGGTTAGGGCATTTCATTTATGTTTCCTCTTCGCAAGTAGTTGAGGAAATCAAACCTTATAATGATTTACAGGTTTGAAAAAAAAATCTTTTTGAACCTCTTGGACTTTTAGGGTTTTTTTAACATACATAAGCACTCTTTGGCTAGTTTGGAAAAGACCTCCTGAACACAAAAAAAAACACCATCCAAGAAACAAGCTTTTCAAAGGTAAATGCATAGTATGGTGGCTCATTTAAAAATAATCATATTCCACAAAAGTTCACATTCTAGTGTTAAATTTTTAATGTTTTGTGGTACCATTGATGAAATGGTAATAAAGTTCATATCAATAGGAGCTCAAGTAGAGATTCCAAATATATCCAGCTTTGAGAAAAATAAAATGAAAATGGATGAAAAACAACAATGATATGGACTTATGAAAATATGAATTAATTTAGGGCATTCAAAAGTTCATAGGTAGAATTTGGTTATGATTTTTAAAGAAAATTTTCACATAAAAGTGTATTATTTCATTCTAACTCATGTGCTAAGTCACTATAAATAATTTTGAACAAAATTTAAGATGAACCTTTCAATTTTCTATTATTCTATTCAACCAACTAGTCCATAATTTTGAACTTCAAAAGTCCATTACTACTAACATATGAATTTTTTATCAATAAATAACTACACAAATATCTTGATAATAGAGTTGTTAGTTTACATTCAATTACCAATTAATAGATTTAAAAATATACTACTCACCATATGCCTTTGAACAAGGGGTACCCAACAAAAAACACCATTGTGACACCAACAGTGAGCCACCATATCTTGCATTCACCCTCAACTCAATTATTCCAAATCATATTTTGTGTTGAGTTTGCAATGTAGGAATATTTGGAGGCCATGTTCTTTGCAAAGAACATGGCAAGCTCTCTTTGAGGCCTTCTAGTAATGTTGAATTGCCCCAAGCAACCTTGGGGGAAGGGGGGATCCCTTTTGTTTACAACATCTAAAAAGAATTGATACCCCCCAAGGAAGCTTGGAGGATTTCCATCTTCTTCATGGCCTTTGAGAGGAGGAGAATCCACCTTCCAAGGAAGGGGGGGGGGGTGTTGACCTTCTTAAAGGTAGTCCATGTTCTTAACTCCATTTTTGTAAAGCTTATATCTATTAAAGGTACAAATCCCTATACTAATTAGTATCATGAGGTATTATAATAACTAAATGGTTATTAATGGTAGATTTATTGTCCTTTGCCAAAGGATGAAGCTAATGGGGTTAGTTAATTGAATGGTTGGTAATAATCCACCAATCACTTAGTGGATTTCTAAGAAGGATTAAGATAAATACCTATTTTCATGGGGAAGATATGAACCTTATGTGGACATGAAAGGAAGGGGGATTAAAAGGACATGTTAATGATTGTGAATCATTCCATTGTATTCTAAATTGGAGTGTTTCTAGGAGAACCCTCTCTTGTGAAAAAGGTATGTGTGACAATAGAAAGAGGAAGAGAATATGGGGGAGAGCTGTATTTTTTATTCTTGTAATATAAAATGGTTGATGGATTTTCAAGTGTCTTATTAATGTTTTGTTTCATCTAAAATATGATAGAATGTTAAAGAGGGTAATTCATATTATAATCATATAGATGTTAGCCTTAGATATGATGTTTATAAATATTAATTTGTACTATTAACATGTATTAAGCATAGATATAATTTTCATAGGTGTTAATTTGTAGTTATTTTGTTAATCATATGTTAACACATATCAAGTAGAGATTTGACCTTTCTAAATGTTAAATTAGAATTTGTAATTATTTAGTTATTCAGATGTTAACACATATCAAGTATATATCTAACCTCTTTAAATATTAAATCAAAATTTGTAATTATTTAATTACTCAAATGTTAACACATATCAAGTATAAATCTAACCTTTCTATGTGTGTGAGCCCTTGTTCACCACCATCATTCTCCAAGGTTTCATTATTGGTTATTCTCCCAATTATTAATAGTTTAGGATAGGTCAGGGTTGCATTTAGGATTTTTTAGCCCATATAAACTTCCCAAGTTGGTCAAATCTTATTCATTCAACTTTTGTTAATTATGTAATTTTAAAAATTGGATAACCTTCATTCACTAGTAGAAATCTGTGATTTTGCAACCAACAAATTTGCGACTAGTTGCGACTATTTGACATTTACAACTAGTGTTGGTTATATCTACAACTACTGTTTGCATTTGAAGCCGCTTGCAACTACTCTATGACTAACTTACGACTAATGGATTATTTCATCCTTTCATTTGGATAGCTTTCATTACAATTTCCATCCAAGTATGTAGTATATACGGTTTCATCCGATGGTTTCCTGATCGTGTGGGTAAGGAGTGACCAATAACTATCTAGAATTATTAGTAATATAGTAAAGGAAAAAAATTAATTAAAACCTTTTCCCCCAAAAAAAACATACAACATACAACACGTAGGTATAATACACAAGAGAGACGTCGTCTTTGCCCTAATTTGCTATCTCTTCGCATTTCCGTTCTTTCTTCCATCGCCATGGCCACGCTATAGCAATTGTTGCCGTCTTTTAGCGTCGTCTTCTCCGGCTTCTCCTCCTCTTCCTCCTGTTGCTTCTTCACGCTACTCTCGCATCTATAAAACTCGCAACAGGGTAGTACAGTTCTGTTTTCACAGAGCCAAGAAAGAAGAAAGCAGAGGAAGAACCGAGTGAGAGCGGTGGGTTTGGACATTAGCA
>Ga0209208_10001258_pt1 | contig 35553 bp, 20 predicted proteins | sample S1TSphfallax_3_FD_187694 | JGI IMG/M metagenome (GOLD analysis project Ga0209208, IMG submission 187694) | Host-associated microbial communities from peat moss isolated from Minnesota, USA - S1T2_Fd - Sphagnum fallax MG (SPAdes) (version 2) | ecosystem: Host-associated > Plants > Peat moss >...
TTTTTTGACTAGGGGTGTTTAAGCACGATGGAGACAAGGAAAAGGAGTGATGGAGATGCAGTGGTGTTTATGGCTTTTATGTTTTTGTGTTGTTTTCTTTTATTTGGGATGAGTGAGCTAGAGTGGATATTACTGGACACTAGTTGAATGTGAGGCAAGGGAACAGCCAATGAATGGGGAGTCGACAAAATTCTCACTGTGGAGTTGAAGAAAGAAAAACAAGAAGGCAAATAAGTGGGGAGGGGGGGTGGATTTTTTTTTAGGGATGGAGAGGAGAGAAGAAAGAGGAAGAAGGGAATTTTTTGGGTTGTAACAAAAGTACTAAGTAATCCGTTGCACCATGTATTTCGATAGACATGAATTTAGTCTAAAAGGTGGATTTGAAGGTTGATGACGAGGAGGATGATGAAGATATAAGGGTTTCAAGAGCAGTTTGTAATCTTTCAATGTGTGTGTGTTGGGTCGATTTGTGTGTGAATGTTGTTGATTTGCATATCATGAGAGAACACCTTAATTATTGGGAACTCTGAAAAACAATCACATTTCATCAAATTTTGCAAAGTGGATCATGAAAGGGGGCTATGGTTCTTTGTAAAACTTGTGAAATAATTAATGGGGAGTTGAAGTGTGTTGTTTTATGTTTTTTATGTATTGTCAATTTGAGGGGTGGTGTTATGAATACTGGTTTATGCAATCTATTTGGACTTAAGGGTCTATATTACAAAGTATAATCTAGGACTTGGGTTCTTTTAGAAATTTAATGTTGTTTTAAAAGATTATGTGGTTTTGAAGTAATTGAGAAAAGCAAGAAGGCCAGTGGGTTCAAGAGAGAAAAATCAAAGAGATCTAACCCCTTAGAGACCTCAAGCGTTTCATTATTGACGATAGCAAGAATTTAGGTGGTTTCTAACTCAAAGCCAATTGGTAATTTTGAAATAAGTTATACCATTTAATATGTGTTCCTTGTTTTGATTATTGTGTGCCCTAGTTTTTTTGTCACATGTGCTCTTGTTAGTTACCTAGTTGATAACCTTTTGCATCCACTCATATTGTGGGTCATTCAAATCAATAATGAAAACCCAATCACAATATGCGACAAATGGAACCAAATACAATTTCAAATATCCAAAGTTTGATCAAAATAACAAATTGAAAATATGAGAGGCAATATAAATGATAAGACCTCAAAAGCTCAAAATTCACAAAAAAAAAGTCATAAAATTAATTTTGAATTTCATAAAATTGAATTGAATTTCTTTTAACCTACTAGTTGAAATGCTTGCAATTTTCACAAGCTAGTAAGTACAAAGACAATTCCAAACTAGGTAATATGTTAATTATATTTTTATTGTGCAAGGACTAATATTGGGACATTTACTAAAGAATGAGAGATGATAAATTATAATTATGCTAATGTAATTGTAATTTTCGTATTATTTTAACTATTCATATGATTCCTCACAACAATTTTTTAAGTTTTCAATGAAAAGGCAAAAATTTATTAGGAGTTTTTATTTGACTTTAGATGAGTATGGATATTTACACTCATAAAAGTTATTTTTTGTGATGGCCTAGAGGAAATGGAATACAATGCCAAAAACAAGTATCAAATGGCAAAAACAAGTTTTCAACGAAGTGGAAATCAACATAGAACAACCACCACATGTTCAAGTGCTAGCTTTATGATATGATAGGTGTGCCACTTGAAAGGCATAAAATTATGGTGAAATGAGGTCTCTTGAAAGATGACAATGAGTGGAAAAGCCTTAGAAGAGAAAAAACACATAAGAAAAAATAATGTGCCTTTTTTTTACCTACACACTCCATGTTGTATAGAAAAATAATTTTTCTCACATACATGGGGCATAAAATTATTGTTTCAAATTGTGAAACATCATTCAAGATGTATGTGCTTTGTTTTGCTTGAAAAAATCTTATATATAAAGGCAACAGTGGTGTCTATCTGTCTGTCTGTCTGTCTGACAAACAGGGCAGGGCAGGGGCGGTTACGCTTGCATTTCCAGGCCGTTATCTTCTAGCAGCGCCACACGAATTTTTGGACCAATCATATGGTTTTGTTTGTTTGTGGTGACAAACAGGGCAGGGCAAGGTGGGGCAGGGGCAGGGCAAGGCAGGGCAGCCAGGGCAGACACCCGCCCACTGGACCTGCTGGCTATATATAGGATCCTTGGGGAAAACCGAGGGACCTACATCTAATCAAACAAAAATAAATTTTTTTAAAAAAATTATTTTCATTATAGAACATATTAAAAAAACTATAATTTTTTTAAAAAAGAAAATAGAAACAAAATAAATAAATAAATACATAAAAATAAAAAAACATGAAACAAACATAAACCAAAAAAAAAGTAAAAACGCAAAAACTATAAAAAAAGGAATGGAAACAAATGAAACAAGGAAAGGGAAATACAGTAAAATCATTTTAAAAGAAAAAAAATTTCCAAAAATGAATAAACCAAATAAAAAGTAAAAAATAAGAAAAAATAAAACTTATAAAACTTCACAGTGGCCAAAGGTCACGAGCACCCACAAGGGACTTCACAGTGGCCTTCGGCCACGGGCACCCATTAGTTGAATTAAAAGTCACTACTTGACAACTTTTGGATCATATCCAACACTGCATAGAGCCCCAAAAAAAAAACCATAATTCAAAGACATGGTCTTTTCAACCCAAATTGCTTTCAACTTTCATTTTTTTCATTTCTCCAAATACATGCATATTCCTAACTTGTTGTCTGTTTCCTAAAGGGTTATGAAGGTTGTAATCGAAAAGGTGATATAAACATTGATATATTTTTCACATCTAACAATGCAAGAACAAAGATAAAAGGTTAAAAGTTTTTAACAACCAAGGTGCAAGTTTTTGTACACATATTGGAATTTACAAAAACTCAAAATGGGATTGTGTTTTTCTTTTTACCAAAGGACATTTACTCATATCCACAATAGTTTTTTTCAGTTTTTTGGTATTTACAAAAACATCAACATCGACACAAAGCTTGAAAGAAAGAAGCTTCACAAATGGAAGTTTTCAATAAATTGGAACATGTTTTTTTCAAAACTTTTATTTTCAAGTATAAAACTATAGTTTTGTAGGAGAAAGAAAGAAAGATTATTGCTCCATATTATCTTCCAAGCAAAAGTGACTCTTGCAAATTACTAGCACATTACAACCTACATCAAAAGTTTGAACACTCTAGGTTCATTTGAGTATTGCATAAAAACTTGCAACAACAAAATTATAAATGTTGCACATCATTAAGTTACCAATGGCATGAGCATTACAATCCCCTCTGCAAGAAAAAAAGTTCCCTCCTTAATGCACTTTCGTAGCATATATACACATAATTTTGACCCTCCAAAAAAAATTGCATTATTAATCTTATGAACCCTAGGAAAATGGACAACCCAATATCATCAACTACCCAATATCATATTTCATACTTGAGCTTTTACAAAGCATTAAAACACTAACTTTAATTATGTTTTTTGAAAAAATGCATGTAAAAGATAAACCTAAAAAATAAACATATCCAAATCTTGAAATTTTGTGAAAATCACAACCTTAACATTGATCCCCACAATCCATGAATGATGTATGAACAATGTGTATGTGTGTCATGGTCAAATTGCAAATAAATCCACAACCTTCTACAAGTCCTCACTACAACCCCCAATTTAAATAGAAAAGAGTTATGTGTTTGAAAGCACTTTAAAAGACAACATACACATGGTGTTCGTGAAGTCCAAGATAACCTAAATGGTTATTACAATGTTTTCAAAATGCAAGAATGTCATAATCCCTTGAAGAGTTGTTGTAATTGCTTAACATACATGTAAACAACATGAAAAAACATCTAGTCAATAAAATTTCATGACCTAGCCAAAACCTTTTTTCATGTGTTGATGACAATGGTTAAACATGTAATTCCCTATCAAAGGTTACAACATTCACTAGTCATGGTCTTATTAACTACTAAAAACAAATCACAAAAACCATAATCACAATTGTTTTGCCACCTTCATGAATGTTATCTAGTATGCAAACATTGTTTACAAACCATGAAACAACCCAAAAAAACCAACATTAAAACTATGTGACCTTGCACAACCTTGCCATGAAATCAAATGTTAATTCTAGAACAATAAGCAAAAGGAAAAAAAATGTCCTATCAACTATTTGAGTGCATTTGTTTAACCACAACTAACTTGCTAATATATTTTGTTTCCCTCTAAAAGTAATTGATCAATCCTTCAATTATTGTTATAAATTAAAAATATATTTTGATCACAATATGTTTCAACTTTCTAATGAGAAAGAAACATTTGGAAACTCCTTTTTTTCCCCTCTTTCATGAAGTTTATTGCATCAAACTATAGACCATAGACCTTTCAAACTATAAATCCTCATGTTTTTGAAGCTAAAAATTTTCTAATCAATTTGCATTCAAGATTATTTTTTATTCATGAAATGTTTGTTTCAAGAAATTGAGGAAAATGTTAATATTTTGTGTGCACTTTTCTTATATTGACAATACTCCAAATAGATGGGTATGAAGAGGACAACCAAATAACAAACATACGTTTATTTTTTAATTATATAGATTCACATTGCTAGTTGCTTACATCTAACACACCATTTTTTGGGGAGTCATATCATTGGCATCTTTGAAAACACCAATGCAAAAGACCACTCAAAATCAATTGATTTTGTAAAAATTAAGTTCCATTCAAATGAAAATATTGAATGACATTAATGCAACTTGAATTGCATTGAATTTCAAATTTTGAATTGATTTTAAATAGATTGAATGGAGTTTGAATTCAATTGAAAAGAAATGGGATGCAAACTAGTGTATAATGTATTGAAAATATATTTGTGATTATGGTGTTGAAAAAATATATAAACCAAAAAAACTTTTAAAAAACTTAGATTGGTGAAAACATAGTAAAAAAAAGCAGGGGTGTTAAACTAAATGTCCTTTTCCAAGGACTATACATGGCATGTGTTGTTTTTGTGTTGGTTTATAACTTTAAATTTTATATTTTGGGCACCTCATTTAATACTACATTTTAGATATAAATACATTATGACTACAGATTTATTTTACATCATGTATATTATGCATTCATGCCTTCTATCACAAAAATATGAACAACTTTTGTTGAAATCACATTTTTTAAATCCATATATTTCAAGGTCAAAAGCACTTTTGAACCAAATGTGTTCAAATGGGTTATAAAAACAATTTTCATCAATTCAAGTCATTTTGCCCTTTGAATCGTAAATATTAAAATACTCTCCAATTTTCAAAAGGAATGGTGCACACTTGGTAGAAAAAAAACATATTTGAAAAAAAACAAAAATTGTCCACTTTCAAGGTTTGAATGCTTTGAACATGTAATTTATTTTTTATATGTGTCAAATTTTGAGCATGTAAACTTTGCATTAATGAAAAATATTCCCCCAAAAAATGATAATCCAAATTATTATACTTCATTTGTGATCTTTTAAACATACAAAAATGCAATTTTAAGAAATGTCCACTCACTTGGGTGGCTTTTTTAACTATGATTTTACCCAAATCCAAAAAAACACCTTGCCATTTCTTTTAACTTGAAAATCAACTAATTAGATTCCAATTTGGAACTATCCAAAAAATGACTTATGGAACTTAAAGATGTCTTACCTAAACTAATTTCGATAAATCATCATCAATATAATTTGTTACTAAAAACTTGTTGACTTCATAGACATACAATCAAAACTTTATTTATTGATTTAAAAACCAAAATTGCCAAAACACCATTTTATTAATCTACTTAATCATGAATTACCAAGAAAAATTTGAATTTATAAACTAAGATCTAATTTCAATTAAAAAACATGACATTAAACAAATAATGTACCATGGAATGAACTTAAAAAGGCATGTTGATGTGGGCCTAGGAATGTGCGAGCTTTGTAAGGCAAGCCATCATTCCATTAAGTGATAACAAGTTGTTCCAAAGCATATTGAAAAGCTTAGTTAAATTTTTAATGGTTGATTCACATTTCAAGTGCTTTTACTAATCACTAATATTGCCAACACCAAAAGTAAAGTTAGTTATTGATTATATATCCCACCTAACAAAACACTTGTAAAAATGTTTATATAAGACACAAAAACCAATTATGATGAGAAAAATGATAGGAATCAAAAAAAACAAAACAAAACAAAAAGAATTTAATTTTCTTTCTAATAACTTGCATTGTATCTAACTAATAGGGTAAAAATGTCAATCACATTACACTTTTAAAACTTAGACAAATGTTATGATCTCAACATACCTTACTTGCCTTTTGGGTCCAAAGATGGATTACAGATGAGCTTTGGGCACACTTACTTCCCATTAGATCACTGAATTTAAACTTCAAATGCAAAAAATATGGCTTCTAAAAGTTTTTGGCTTCATTACCTAAAAAAAAAAGACATTAAATGTTTTTTCTAATTTATCTTCAAGCAATGTACATCCTATTAATGCACATACTAAAAGTTAACACATGTCACAAATCACCAAACAATATCAAGCTCAAACCAATCATTATGCTTGGAAAATTTGGACAATTTATTCAATGGTCATATGAACACCCAAAAAAAATCAAATTTTTGTTTAATGATTGAATCCTAAAGGTTTATTAAACCCTAATTTCCAAAAGTAGTATCATGCGATGTCATTCTAGAACCTAAAACCCCTTCCCCCCATTCCTTCTCTTGTCCCCACTTGTTATTTGCCAAGGATTAAACTTCCAATTGGATTAACTCTCTTCTTGCAAGGATTGAAGTTATTAGGACACTTATTCATGGAGCATTCTTTGGTGTTGTTAGAGCATGTTCAATGCATATAGGTGCATCTTTCCAATGTTTTTGAAGATTCAACTAACTCCAAGTTGTTTGGGTGTACATGTGATGGTGTTCATCAAGGTGTTTTGTTATCGATCAATCATGGCGTTCTTCTTAGAGTTCAACAAGTTCCTCTCTTAGTGTTCCTTAACTTGTGTTTTTCAATAATAAAAATTGTTACTCTTGCACACATCCTTTCATGGTTTGAATGTCAATGTTCTTTAGATGTTTTTCTTTTTGGTCTTCAAGGGAATTTGAGTTTCCTTGGTTCAAACCTTTTGTTGTTCCCCACATGGTGACCTTCATGATGTTATTATTGTTCCATTGTTGTTATTTTTCAATTGGTGACCCTCCTAATGTTTTTGTTGTTCCATTGCTATTACTCCTCAATTATTGACCCTCTTCATGTTGTTGTTGCTCTTTAACTAGTGACCTTTTTCATGTTTTTGTTGTTCCAATACTACTGTTCTTTAGTTGGCAACCTTCTTCATGTTTTCATTGAACATTCCACTACAATGAAATTGGCTTGCTGTTGTTTTGTAAGTTCAATTTCAGCCAACCTTTTTGTTGTACTCAATGTTGTAAATGTTTTTTTTACTTTTTTTTTCCCTTTCCTTCCTTTTGTTTTTTTTAATTTGTTTTGTTGCCTCCTTATCCATTGCCTTTTGTTGTATAACGTTCAAATATTCTTTTGAAGTCACTGCAACATGGTTTTGAAAAGAATCCATTAACAATTTTCTTCCATTGGTCCTTCTTGTAAGTAGATGTGGCAACAATGTGCTAATGCCTCTTGAGTTGAACTTTTTGGATTTCTGAATTTTATTTATTCATCCATTGAAGGTTACTCCAAATTTTCAACCAAGTTTTCAAATTCATTGTTAATGACTTTAAGAATCCCAAGCATATTCACATAATACCTAAGTTGATTTTGAAATAGACCATCAATTATGGATTCATGAATTGTAATTTATGTTGTTGAGCCTATGTTGATGAATTTTTTTGTAATTTCATTTTCTATTCATTGCATCTCACCATCCCCTTCATTTGAATGGTAATCATCATCTTTTTTTTCCCCAGTTTAATTCACCATTGTGTACAAGGTACTAAAGCTAATTTTTTCATCCATGGCCTTTGGGTTAAGTGGCCAAATTCATGTAAGTGTTTGAACCTTAATATGATTTTTTTCTTTTAAGTGTTTGGTCTAATGTTTTGTCAACCCACCCAGCCAAGGTTATTTTATCTTGTTCAATGTAATTCCTACCAACCATTGATGTGTCTCTTTCCCTTCTAAAAGCAATCTTGAAAGGTTTGAAGCAAACCACATCCAAAGGCTAAAGTGCATGTGATGTATGTGAAGGTAAAGTGATCATTTTAACCAAAACTCTTGTGTTTTTTCAATTGCCTATAAGATGACATGGGATCCATGTCCATCCAAGATGAATAAATGCCTATTAGTTAGGGATATTCCACCTGGTATTGACCTTTTGGAAAAAACAAAAACTCCTTGAAAAGGAAGGTTATCATCCATGTTTTTAATTGCATAGCCATATAAGTTATTGTTTTATAGTGTTGTATGTAATCATCTTGTATCTTCTTTCCTCTGAATATGTAAAACCATGGCAATGATGTTCTTATTGCATTAATAACACAGTTAATAATCAACCATTCCCTAGACTTGGGTATGGTGTTGTACACCTAATGTGAATTATGTTTCGCTAGAACCCTTGCTTTAAATTGTCTTCTTGTTTGGATGTTTATTTCATTAGAATTATAGATGTGATCTACATCATACTTGTGTTTGTTGTAGAAGGATTATAAGTTTTGTTAGAAGCTTTAGCAAGATTAGGTTGTTAGTCCTTATGTTCGACTAGTATCTAGTTCCTCAACTTGACAAATGTTGAGGTCCGGATGTCTTCACTTGACCTAATACCACTAGGAGGTCCTCAATATTCCTCCCCTAAAAGGTGTTAACCTTGTCTTCGTGAATTCTACCACTTTCATCTTTAACTATTGCAAGTTAATTGAAAGCCCAATTTCTTGCATAGCCAAAACCCAAGCTACCACAACCTAATCTTCTTCTAATGTTAGCACACCCCATAACCTAAGATTTTTAAATCTTGTTTTCCCATATAAGTGATCAAACAAGGAGGTAAGAAGTATTGCAATGCCTACTTGCCTTTTTCCATGAAGTTGTCCCATTTTCAATTGCATCAATGGCCTTTTCCAATGCTTCATTGGTCCATTTGCCTCTAATGTTCACATGATTGCATCTATTAATTCTTACTTGTTTTTAAAAATTGGTTCCTATCCAAAAGATGGTGGGACATTTTCTTTGTTTTGGCTTTGTTGCTATTCAAATCCATTTCACCTCCTACGAAGCACATTCAACATCATGATTTACATCCCCTTGGCCCCAACCTCCAACATGTTGGGGGTATGTGATGTGGCCTTACAAGAGGTATGCATTTGAATTTTCAATATTTTGCCCAACTCTCAAGAAACTATGAAAGGCCAAGGTATGTGTGAGTTGCATGTCTTTAGCTATTAGGAAGAAGTGATCAATGCACAAAATTGCTCAAAAGCATCCCAAACTAAATTATGGTATATTGTTTCTGTGCAGATGATAAGTGTGTACAACAAACTATGATTTCTGGGAGTTGGTTGAAATCTCCTTCTCTTATGACTACTTATATTGTATCTACGAACTATGAAACTTTGCACCTAGCAGGAACAATATAGAAACTTGTTGAACTTTTGGTTGTAAAGCTAATGTGTTACAACCTTTCCTAGATGTCCTTTTACATCCACCCCTAAATCCTAGTTATTTCTTTTTTCTTTGACAACATTAGGATTTGATCTTTGATGTTCAAGTTCTTGTAGCTCCTCTTTGGCTATTTTAAGATGCCCTCCTTGTTATTGTTGATTTGTTAGGATTATTTGTGATTTTGATTGACAACTTTCTATTCCTTTTATGTTGCCTAACCTTTGTTGTTCTAGCCAATATGCTTTCCACAATTGAAACTATCCCTCTCACAATTTGGAAGCTTTGACATGCTAAAAGAATTTTGTTTGTGAGTTTGAAAAAATGAATTATGTAACAAATTTGCACCAAAGCCTTGTGAATTTGAGCATGTTATTTTTTGTTATTTTTTATGAGAATGGGATGTTTGTAACATTGGGGGGAAATTGGAAGCCCATCCCCAATTAATGTGTAGATGATCCTCCTCCATTGGATTTTTGTAAACCTTAATCCTTGTTTATGGTTAGTTGTGTGTTATTTAACATGACCTACACACCCCATCACCAAACTTGTTTTTGTCATTTTAAATGTTTAGTCCAATTGCCTATCACCAAACTCTCATTTTCACCCCAAACTTGAGACCTTTGTAAATTTGGTCCATTTTTTTCTCTCATAATCAAACACTAAAAGTACCCCATGTTCCTCCCCTTGCATAATGAAATTCAACTCGTGACCCATAACCAAACTCGACCCTTGCAAAATTATTCAAAACTTTTACAAATATGCCCACCTAAACCCCTAATGCCAAGCACTCAAATCTGATAGCCGATTACCAATATAAAACTCAGAACAAAAATATTATTAACCAAGCATTTGGTGATAGGCTAAAGAGAGAACACAGGCCAGCTGCTGCACTACATGGGTGCTCGGTGACTGGCCTGGGTTTGGTGATGGGCCAGTTTACCCTAATATGTTGTAAGTACTTCAATCTGTTCACACCTAGACAGCCATGATGGGGTTTTTAAATTCATAGTCCCGTTTCCCACTGATCAGGAGGACCATGAACTATAAGGTACGTGGAGACGAGGTGTTTATTATTCACATCTCAAACGACGACCACGTGGCAAGCATGTGATTTAACACCTCGCCTGAGTCCCATGATTTAGGTTTTGAGCACCTCAATTATAGGTAGGTACGTAGGTACCCTATAACCGTAGAGCCCCCGCCCCTACCCTCTCCGTCGTCCAGTCGTCTCTCTCCCTTTGGTGAGTCTTCCCGTATTGTCGCTGGTGTCGCGATTGCTGTCGCCAGATTTCTCGTGTGCTTGCTTGCTCTGCTTCCTCCACGGTGTGTCTCTTTTCTCTCTCTCTGTGTCCGTGTGTCTGTCTGTCCCTGGTAGCCCGGTTGTGTGAAGCTTTGTAAGGCCGCATTAGGTGTTCTTTAGCCATTTTTGGGAGAGCTTTGGAAGTCTCTCTTTATCGTTTTGTTTTTGTTTTGTTTTTTTTTTTTTTTAAAGGGATTTGTTTTTGTGCGAAAACTCTCGAGGGATGGAAAGTGCTCCAGACTGTTTTGCATTTGGAGCTTTGAAAGCTGAAGGGAAGGGGGACTTTCTTGCTTACTTGCTTGCTTTACTTATAACCTCCAGGTGATTGTGATGGAGTCTGGAACTTGCAACAGCACATCTGTGAAGCTTTTGTGAGATTCTTGAGCTTGGATTGTGTGGAGTATTATCAGGTTTAGAGATATAGGAAACTGTGGAACAAATGCGTGCCCTTGGAACATGAGGAGGTCGGAAAGGGAGAGAGCTATCAATTTTCCAGTGATGCAACTGAGGTATGAAATCAAAGGTTGCGGTAGAGGACTCGATATCTGAGCATCTCTTATCTTGGAGGGGAAAAGATTGATGATAACTCAAGGGAAGAGGGAGCGGAGGAGCGAGAGAAAGAACCACGGTGTTTTGTTGTGGCATTTCGTGAGGGGAGGGAAATAGAGGAAGTCTATTCGCTGGCGTCTGACAAAGTCGCGCCCGGGGGGTGCGCCACCTTGTTGTCTTGCTCCTGTTGCTGTTGCTGCTGGAGGACAGCAGCAACCCACGAGGAGGGTTCTCAACCCTTCCAAGTGGCCTCTGATTCAACCGTGGACGATAGGGATGCTCATATGGCCCCCTCTGCACCTGTGACACTTGCTCCTCCCACTGCTTCTCTTCCTTCAGCTGCAACAGCAGCAGCAGCAGCAGCCGAGCCTCCTTTTGTCATCAATGGCCATAGTGAAGTTCCCACTGTCAAACTCCCTGGAAAAAGTAACCTAAAGCATTCTTCTTCATCCTCCTCCTCCGCCTCCTACGCCACCAACGGGGGTTGTATTTCTAGGAGTGAAGCAGATCTTTTGTCAAATTCTGAAGCTGGAGCAGACTATCCTGGTGACGTGGTTGTTGCAGAACCTGAGAAAAGGCACTGCAAAGTGCAATGGAGTGATAACTTCGGCCAAGACTTGATCCAAGTTCACGAGTTTGAACCCAGGTAACAACCACAATCCACCATGCAACTGACAAAAATGGATCTGCTCTGCTTCCTCTCTCTCTCTCTCCCCCTTCGATCATCATGCCCTTATGAAAGGTTCCTCCTTTCAGACTTTAAATTCTTTGCAAACTCTCTAGCTCTTGTCTCTATTTGTCCAGAATCAAAACGGGTCCACCTTCACAATTCCATTCTCACTACATGAAGCTCAGCTTTGCTTTCAATTCCCAATCCTTTGCTTTCTCACCCTGCGGTGACAATTGAGCTGGACAATTGAGCTGGAAGGACCGCTGTTCATTTTTTCAATCTATTTACATTTGCTCAAGATGCAATGAGAAAAATCTCTAGGGAGATGGGTGTGCCTTGTATTTTGGAAGGTCAAAGGGGGTTTAGAATCTAGACTCTGCATCTTATAGTGTTGCAATACCAACAGCCCTCATGGTGATCATCCTTGATATGAGCTGGTCTCAAATCAGAGCCCTACTTTCTCAGTCTATGAGAGTAATGGCAACATATAATGTCTTACAACACATGTCAGTTGCATCAACCCGATGGAGTTATGAGTGTGACTGCAATATAGTGGCAATCCTGAGCACTTTGGAAATCAGTGACCTGATTGTGTGTCTCTTTAAGTTGAAGCTTTTTGTGGTTTCAATCAGTAATAGAACCAGCTTTTTAAGCTTTGGTTTTCTCTTACTGTCTGAGTCCTAGTGAATATGGTTCTGATTTGGAGCTTCATCTGGGAGTGCCTCTCTCTGAACAAGGATGTTGCTCTGCTCAATGCTTTTCATCAATCACTAAATTGAAACACCAAGGGTTGGTCTTGAGTATGTGATATGGTATATGGACTTGATATGCAGGCTAGTGGTTACACTGGCCTACATCCACTGTAAGGAGCTTATAAGTCAGTGGGTAAGGTGTGATAGATAAATCACTATCATTCATGTTACTGTTGATGGTCCCTGAATAAGTGAAAGACTCTGACTTTTGTTGATACTGTTAGTTTTATAGTTGAAGTTCTTCCTTTCTGTGTTCTTCATCTTCCTGGTTCTTCAGTTCTTTATCTAGAAGTCTTTTTTTGAACTTTGCCCTGGTTTTCTTAATCATCAGTATGGAGATTTCTTGATTCTCATCAGAGTTATTTATGAGTGGAGAAGCTCTGATTCATGTGTTCACTATGTTGTATGGTGATCAGTGATTCGGGTGATTCAGAAGACGACGACGATGATGGGGAATCATCACAGGCATGCACATGTGTGATCCAATGATGCCAATGGATTCTAGGGTTTGGTGATTTGGAGCATATGGTGGCCAAATTTTTGGTATAATGGTTTGTGTAATTCTTCTGGCATTGTTTGGATCACTGCTATCTGGATTCAAGGGACTGCAAGGAATGTGGCCTGAGTGTGTGTGTTCCTAGCACAATGTAGTAGTGCTCTCGAAGCTTGTGAGCTGCTCTTTCACCACTGTGCTCCAGTGTAGGTGTTTTCCTACATGAAACAGAATTTGCAGCTTCATCCCTGCAAGTGGCAACTGGGTATGGGATAACCTTCTCATCATTCCAAGCAGGAGTCTGTCCTCTCTTCTGAGCTCAAGGACCAAACCTGGATGTTGGGGTGGCTGCCAATTTGTTTGATCTGTGTACCCTGCAGAAGGACATATAGGAGGCATGTCAGGAACATGGTCACACAAGGAAGAGACAGCAGGGGCATTGTCAAATAGACTCAGGAGTTTCAAGAGAAGAAGCCATTTGGAAGTAGTCACTCTTTGTACCCCAGTGATTAAACAAAACATCAACCCCAAAGAGATATCTTAGATGGGGCAACACAACCAGCTTCCATTGCAGGTCAGCACAAGGATGAACATAATTTCTTATAGTGCATCTGGTGGATACCATCCCCATTCCTTGCATGCAAAGCCTTCTTTGTGGCAATGACCTTGCTATCCCTGTTTGTAGCTAGGTTGGAAACACTCAATTTTCTTCCTGTACTTGAAAATCACCTTGATACATGCTCTTTTTAGGCAGTGCAAACGCAACTGTCAGTAGGACCTTTAGTGTGAATGCAGGTGCCTTTGGGTGCCTTGAGTGCAAGGCCAGGTTTAGGTATTAGAGAGTAGACCTGCATGTTCTCTTCTGTGGAATTGAAAGTAGCATAACTGATTATGTCACAGTCCCAGGATATATTGTCAACATGTAAATCTAGGCCATGGTTTCAAAATGCTATGGTTTGTCAATGTGCAATCAAGCTCCCAATATTGGCAGAATATTGGTTGGATTTAGTTGCTGGCCCAGTAGTTCACGAGCTTTCATGCACAGGATGGTCCACTGGCAGAAGTATACTGGCCTGTACACTGTACTTTGGATTAACTACAGCCTTCAAATATGGTAGCATGAAAATGGGGTTTGACCTGTACATTTGCACAGGATACAGTGGACTCCACAAGGTTTAGTAAAAGAAAATGACTGCTTTTGATTACCAGGCCATACATGACTGGCCCAGGTGGTGGCATGTAAAATAGTCTCTCAACTTATACTTGCCAGTTTTTCATGGTTATGGGTTATTGTCAGCCTTGCACAATCCTATGCCACTTTTTCCAAATGCTACAAATTAGGGTTGGGGTTGAGATGTCTCAATGGGGAGGGGAAGGCTACAACCAATTCTCAGATGTGTTCTTCATTCACATACTTGACATAACTTTCTTCACTAAAGTCTCCCTGTGTTCAAGAGCCTGGACAACTCTGACGTAGGCAATCCAAAGCCTTTCCACTAACACTTTTCCAGCTTCCACTTCCCCATTTCCAACTCCTGCCCTAAACCCAAACTCTAAACCCTATTGAATGCTTTATTGATCCAAGAGGCACTGTTTGATCAAGAGACGCAAGTACCAGTGTTGGGTGGGTATCAGAAAATATGTGAGAATTATTCAGGGTTTCAAACCAGTTCTCAGTCTCAGTTTAAATACCTCATGGTATCATGTTGGGTGAAACCCAGCTGCATGGTTCTTTGTAAAGTGAGAACCGGTCATTTGAAACCTTGATAGAATGTATATTCATATTGTTTTGAAACCTTGACAAGGTATTAAAAAATTTTAGGGTCAAGGTTTCAGGATTAGAGAAATAGTTAGGTTTAAGGATCACTAGTCAAAAGGGTTTACTGTTTAGTCAGTAGTTAGATTTAGGCTTAGGCATTAAATGACGCTGTTCAGTGCAAGATTATATAAATCACTGGTTTTGACTCTTTTTTTTCATTATGTGTTTTATTTTTTTGTTCTCTTGTTTGTTGATTGTTTAGAGTAGTTGATTTGCTTGTGCTCCTCCTTTTCTCAAATTTGTTGCTGCTCAATGGAGTTCCCACTTCTCCTCTCAACATTGCTGCTACTAATGTTGTTTGACAAAGTTCACATTCCTCTCGACAAAGTTCTTCCCTTTTCTTTTTGGCACCACTATTATTCCTTTCCACCTACTCCTTCCTTTCAGCATAGTTGTTGCTCTTCTTAACATGGTTCCTCCTCTTCAGTGTGATTGCACCTACTCTTCTTTGATGCCACTCCTACTCCTCTCAATGTTGTTCTTTCTATGTCATAATGTTTTTCCTCCTACTCTTTAATTAAAATGAATTTACATTTTTAAAAGGAAAATAAAATGTGTGTATCATTGAAAAAAAATTAAATGAACTTTCAATTTTGTCATTTGTACTAAAATATCAATAATATATTAAATTAAAAATTTGACATTTCGAAAACATTTAAAACAAAACATGAATTAAATAAGATGCACCTTTCTATGGTTTCACAACAAGTGGGGTGGTTTGTTGGTAAAATATTGGTCTCCATTCTTAAGGTCCAAGGATCAACCTTCATAAATGATGTTGTGGAGATCAATTGTGATTTATTGATCAATTTTTTTATTTATTCATGTTCTTTTTCAATGTCATTCTTCTTTGTGTTTCTCGACGCCACTCCTCCTCAACATTGCTCTTGTTTTTCAACATCGTTCCTATTCTTAGTTCTCAACGCCATTCCTCCTCAACATTGCTCTTGTTCTTCAACATCGTTCCTATTCTTAGTTCTCAACGCCATTCCTCCTCCTACTCCTTTTCAACATTGGCTCATGTTCTTCTTTGACACCACTCTTGCTCATGTTCCTCGACACTCTCCTACTCCTTTCTACCGCTCCTCTTGCTCCTCCTTGATATTGTTCTTGCTCCTCTTCAATGTCACTTTTATTTTTGTTCCTCAACAATGATCCTACTCCTCAACACTACTCCTATCCTCCTTGACATTGCTCTTGCTCCTTTTCAACGCCATTCATGTTCCTCCTATTGCTCCTTTTCTATGCCATTCATGTTCCTCCTATTTCAAGGACCTTTCTACTCCTCATGTTCCAAATTGGTACTCCCCCCCCCCTCCCCTTCATGTTTTTGTAAGTATGGGAAAAACAAATTTTCCAAATTCAACTTTCATTCTTCAGACTAAACTTGAAGGTGAGTATTTTTTTTTTCCAAATGTTTGTTTGTTGGTGACTTTTGTTCCTTGTTTTGATTGTCCATGTTTTTTTTTGGTTAATGGGTTTTTTGTTTGTTGTGTGCAAGAATTATTTGGACATTGTACATTTCATTTTACACATTGCATTTCATTTTGCACATTTGCATTTTGTATTTTTTTAGGACATTACATCTTTTCTCAAATTTTAAATTTTTTTGGTAAATATTTAAGTTGATTTTCACAACATAGACAAGTATAACCCTTATTTTAGCAAAAAGTATACTTATTTCTGATTTTTCTTTTAGGGTAGGTAATATTCTAATGGAAAATGGAGGAATCTTGTCAAAATGAAATTTTAATTTTGATTGAAGATGAAAAGGAAACTAATCAAAATGAAACAAACATCAAAGAATATGTGGAAAAAGTAAAAAATGAAAATGTGCAAACAAAAAACAGTAGAATTGAAAAAAATGTGGAACAAATAATGAATTTTCTTTTGTAGGAATTACATATTCAAAGAAAAATCTAAAGAGAACATAATATAAATGTTTTATGTTAGGCAGAATTACTATGCGAAAAATGGGAAAGAGGTTGAAGGAGCAAGTCATCAAGTCATTAAATGTATTTTGTGTGTTGTTGATCTTGTAAATGTTCTTAATCCAACAAATAAGAAAGGAAATGGTTTAAAAAGATATTATAAGACATGGTATAATTACTTCTTAAAAAAACATGTAGATGCAAATCATTCCATAATTGTAAAAAAGATTGAAGAAGAGGTTGAAATTTTAATAACAAAAAATGTTGAAAGAAAACTTGTAAAAAAAAGGCCAAATGTCCTTGCAAATGTAATTTCTATTTTTTTGTTGTAAAAAAACCTTTTAAAAAGGATGATGTGCAACAAAAAGACTTGTTACAAGACCTTGGCTTTTTTATTATGAAAAATAACTTACCATTATAGTTTGTTTAAAATATGGTTTAAACGTTTAATTTTACACTTTTTTCTAGAATTGATTCCCTTTCTAGAAAATAGTTTTCTCAAGAAATAGTGCTTAACTCAATGGAGAAAATGAAACAATATATTTTTGCCAAAATTAACAAATTATATTTCTATGACAACAAGTTTTGACTTATGGATGTCCAAAGGGGCACATGATATATTTGGTCTTGTCATTAACTTTTTGGGATTTGATTGGCAACCAAAACATGTAACTATTGGTTTGTTTCAGGCTATAAAAACTAATGGGCAAACATTGACCAACAATTTGACAAAATTGCTTGATCAATATGAGTTAAGAAACAAAATGATTGCATGTGTCAAAGATGAGGGCTAAAATTTATATACTATGACAATCGCTTTGAAATATTTTGTGAAATGTGAAGTCCTTGGTTTGGATGAAAACTTTCAAGGTACTTATTTTGGTCATGTTTTTTCCATGACATCTCAATATGCTACTACTAACAAAAAAATTTGCAAAAATCTGAAGTTTGTTTTAATCAAGTTTGCATACTCAAATTTGTAGAAATGTATAACTTGGTTTTAAAAATTTAAGAAAGGCAAACAAAAATGAAACAAGAATTCTTCAGATTTTAATCTTCCCTCAAGAAAATCAAATACTCCAATGTAAACAAGGTCATTATTGAATCTATTGCAAATTTTTTTCCTTATATATATTTTTCATAACTATTATTTTTTATGTTTCTTATTGAATTCTTAAATTAAACATTATAACATTGCATGTTTAAATTTGATTACAAATTTTCCAACAAAATCATTATATTTTAGGAAGCCTTGCAATTCAAGGATGTTATTATCCTTTGTTATAATAGGTAAAATATTGTCAAAATAAGTGGGAAAATGCCACCTTTTCTTACTTGGCATATTTTTAAAATAATTATGAATTCTTTATCTCTTGTTGTGATTACTTATGTTTTGAACTAATTTAGTAGCCATTAGTTACTTTTTGAAGCATTATCACTATGCCAAAACTTGACATTTATGATTAAGACAAATATAACTAATGACCATTTTTTAGTCATACAATCATATATGCCATTTTTGGTGATTAGTCATATTCTTGTAACCATGGATATGACTACATGACTAAAAATCTTTTTCATGAACATCATATAATTATTTAATAATATACAATTTGAAACATTAAAAATTTATGAATTAAAAGGTAGACACATGAACCTAATAAACATATATAAGTTTGTAGATGATCAAACACAAAATTTGTGCACAAATAAATAACTAATACCTTTTTTTTTTGAAACTTTTGCCTTAAAGTCAATAATTATTTAATGTGAATTTATAGATAATGGTTTAAAACAATTTGAGGGATTTATTTTCATTTTTGAAAAAATCCTAGAAATGGAAAATAAATTGCCAAAGTTCTTGAAACCATAAAATTAAATACAAAATTGATGCCTAAAATACAGTTAAAACATTTAAGTTGAAATTCTTACCCAAAGGTTTACTCTTTTTTTTTTCTTCTTTTTGGGACATTATAGATGAAATACATTCTTATTAGTGATATCCAATGAATTTCAAAAGAAATCCACATCCCCCAAGATGGCATTGTTATTTTATGTTTTCATGTGATGGGTAACAAAAATTATAAAATTTGATATTTAGTAATTTATCAAAATATTTGGTCATACAACTTGGAATTTTAAAATATTTTACATTAAATTTAATTTAATGAATTTAATTTTTTTATAAAAAATAGATCAAATTTTACTACTCACAATCAAATTTAATAAAAATTATGAAATTAAAAACTATATGTGTATAACTAATAATTATGAAATTTAAATAATTTAAATACTTTGTATAGAATTTTTTATTTTTTATTATATGTTTCATAGATAACATATTTTATTTTAAAATATTTTTAGAATTAAAAATAAATATAACACAACATTGATACCATTTTTATTGAGTCCTTATATTTTAAAAGGTGGGGAAATATTATATATATATACCGAAAAAAACATGTTGATTTTAAATATGTTTATTTACAAATCATTTTATGAAAAGAAAAAATCTTCAAGATATGAAAAAATAAAATAATGGTCAAATTTGGGTATTTTTGTATGCAACAAAGGAAGATGTGAAATAATGTTGTAAATTTATCCCATATCCTTTGTCAACAAGTTTAACTTTGAAAACTATATATCAAGGTGAAAAAGTATTAGTCTACACACAATATATGCACTACATATCCTCAAAGTGCAAATATTACTTGTGATGAGCCAATTAAAAACGCTTGTCACTAAAAAATAAATATGATCCTACTTACATACCTACCTACCTACCCATTCCTATTTACTTACCAAATGGTTAGATTAAATTGAAATATGTAATATATTCCATGGGGTTTACAACTCAAACAAAAATATGACTAATGGATAAATGACATGTCCATATTCACTACATAGTCATGTAGTCATGATAGATATTTACGACTACAAACCCAATCATGGGTGTAATCATATTTGCCATGTTTTGGCATAATGTATAATCTACCATTACTATGTGCATAAAATTCATGGAAATTTTCACAAACCCATCTATTCCAATCAATTTGATTGATGATGATTTTAGGATTGCTTTTAAGTTATCGTTGTTTGCTTCCAACATTAAAAGGAAAGTTTGTGGTGTTTTGAATTTTTTTTTTTCTTTCTAAATGAAATATGAAGAGAGAAAAGCTCACATCATGTTGTCTTTGATGTTAGACCTTTAATTCAAAAGCCTTCATTTAATTATTTTTTTTGCCAGTTGAGAGGAAGGTGTAATTATTGTGGATAAATATGATAAAAGAACCTTGTATCCTATGTTTTTGAAGTATTATCATCATTTGCATCCAATGATAGAATCTATTAAATGTGTAAATCAAACAATTGATGAAAATTGTAATATGGATTTTTTTCAACAAATTGCATCCACAAGCGAACCAACAAAAAAACATGTCACCATGGAATTATTGATTTTCAAACATTACCAAATGGATCCCAAAAACATCAAGTGTCCTATTCAATGGTGGAGAAAATATAAAGCCATGTTTCCTATAATTGGTTTTTTGGCTCATCAAATCTTAAACATTATAGGGTCACAAATTAATTTTTTTTAAAAATCCTTAGTAGCCATATTTACACCTAAAACAATGTCATTTAGAATTAAACAACTTAGAAAATTTTATTTTTGTGAACAAAAACTAGCCAAATGATCTTAGAGTTAGTTGTAAATTACCACCTTCCAATTTAGTTGAGTTAATTCAAACATATTTAGATTTTGAAAAGGAGTTAGAAAAATATGAAAGTTAATTTGAATAAGATGAAATTATGGACATATAGAATGTTGAAAGAATTTTAAGAATATTTTTTTGTGAAATTTTGTGATTTTAAAAATGATAATTTTTTTTTTATAATGAAATTTATAATAAATAGTATGTGGAAATTGCCTTTGAAAATATACTAATATAAGATGTGTGAAAATTGGCAATTTGAAAATTAGGTGAAATTATTGTTTACATTTATAAAACCCCACTCAAGTCTTTAAAAGATGAAAATATATAAAAAAAAGAATCGAGTCAAGTATTTAAATCCATTATAATACCTAGACCTAACAATTCTCAAAAAACCAAAAAACTGCCCAACATTAACAACTACCAAGCTAGCCATGGCACCTACAATTTAAACCAAATCATAGTGTTGTTGTCACCTTACATATTTCATCCCCGCCACCCACCCCCACCCACCAATGCACACATGTTGGCATGGTCTAAAAAATCATTATAATATTAAATGAATTTTTGAATGTAAAAGAAAACGTGACAATATCATATTATATATTTTTAGGTAAAGTTTAAACCAATGTTGGGTGGTTATTTAATCTTTCATATAATTAATAGTTCTAAGTATTTGACGTTTCAAACATTTCATAACCAATAAGTTCTAATTTTTCATTTTCTATGAACTAGTTAGGTTTGGAGGTTTGGAATTTCCAAGGGATGGTTTTACACACCAATTTTTTAAGAGAAACCCAAGCGGGTACTTGAATCAATTCTTAGGCAAAACCCCTAATCCAATTGCATTTTGCTAGTTGTAAGGTTTCAATGGATAGTTTTTTAATCCAAGTTTTTAAATAGACATAATTGGTTACAAAAACCAATTCTCAAGCAATGCCCTTGGCAAGCTAAATTCATTTGATTATTAAATCAACCAAGGCTAGTTATTTGAATTGACAACAAAAACCAAAGATAGGTATTTGAGTTTTCTTCAATGAATACACAAGGCCCTTTTTTTAAAACTATGCTTTAAATTTCAATGCAATAGTAATTCAATGATTTTTCTTTCAATGAAAGCGTGATGTGCTCCCAAGCTCCTCAATGGACTCAAATGTGAAACTAAACTGAAAACAACGAAAGAGCAATGAGTCGGGGCATGTTGCTTGGCTCGCAACACTTTGGGGGTAGAGGGGCGTGCTGGAGCTCCGGGATGGAACTAGGAAGAATGACAAGCATCAACTATTCATTTGGACCTGCACAAAATTAAACATAAGGTGTTTAGTGCATAGTTGGAACACTTTTAATGCTAAGACGAGCCACGAACAAACTTGGATTCACAAGACTCACCATGGCCCGGACTTGGGGGAAGTCACCACCTTCCCCTTATAGTATATTTTGTGACGCGCTCCCAAGTTCCTTATTAGACCCACTTGAGGGTCTAAGTATGTTGAGTTGCGAGAAGTTAGGAACTTGAGGGCCACTCCCGACTTCCAGCACAAAGGGGGTAAGGGGGGCGTGCTAGAATTCTTGGGATTAGACTAAGAAGAGGGACAATTATGTTGTTACACGGTCCAACATCCAAAACCAACCACAAGTTGGTTAGAATTCAGTCTGCACCCTTTTGGTGTTGGGACAAGCCACGGGCGACCTTGGACTCACTTGACTCACCACAGCCCGGACTCGGGGGAAGCCACCACCTCCCCCCATATAGTATTCTTTGCGTTACTCCGTGGAGGTTACATCCGAATGGCACTTTTTCCCGGGACTCCCAAGGAAGAGTCTCGAAACTGTCCCGGGTTGGACTCCCGGGACTTTGGGAACTCATATCTCTTGGTTTCGACCTCCGATTGGAGTGAGGTCTAAACCAAAGTTGTAGTTATCCTCGAGAGCATTCCAATGCCCTGTCACATTCCTTCTACAGACGTTGGGAAGAGGTCGATTCCCGACTTTTAGTGGTCGGGAGTCAAACTGCCAATTTGACTTCCGACCCTTCTTTTGCCCATAACTTGGGCTGGAGATGTCCAAATGGCTCATGCGAGGCCATTTTGGACATCTACACTTCAAGACCTTTCCAACGGTATAAAGAACACCCCAATGCAAGGTGTTTTGACCCCTCCAATCAAGCTCTGAGTTTTTGAGAGTCCCGGAGGACTCCAATGACGCACTCCTAAGTCCCGGGGTGAACCCACTTGAGGGTTCACCAAGGTGTAGTTGCGGAAAGTTGGGACTTGGAAGGCGCTCCCGACTTCCAGCACTATAAAGGGGTAGAGGGGCGTGTTAGAAGTCCCGGGATTAGACTAGAAAGAGGGACTAGTAGATCAAGCTTGAATCTACATCCAAAACAAACCACAAAGTGGTTAGTTCACATTCCAGGACACCCTTGGGTGTTAGGACAAGCCACGGGCACTTTGGACCACAAGACTCACCACGGCCCGGACTCAGGGGAAGCCACCACCTTCCCCCATATAATATTCTCTGCAATGTTCCGCTGAGGCTACATCCAAATTGCTCTTTTTCCCGGGACTCCCAAGTTGGAGTCCCGAAATTGTCCCGAAACTGTCCCGGTTGGAGTCCCGGGACTTTGGGAGCTCATAATTCCCGACTTCAAAGTCTCATTGCAACGAGGTCTAAACCAAAGTTGTAATCCTTGTCGAGATCTTTCCAACGACATCTCGCACTCTCAATTCGGAGGTCGGGAAGAGGTCGATTCCCGACTTTTAGTGGTCGGGAGTCAAACTGTCAGTTTGACTCCCGGCCCTTCTTTTGCCCATAACTTAGGCTGCAGATGTCCAAATGGCCAATGCGAGGCCATTTTCAATATCTACGCTTCAAGACCTTTCCAATGACACCAAGAACACCTCAATGCAAGGTGTTTTGGGCCTTGTTGTCGAGCTCTAACTTTTGGGAGTGTGAGTTTCATCCTCACACTTAACCCAAAGTGGGGTTGCGACATTATGTGCCTCTCCATGAGGCTCACATCCAAATGGCATTTTGTCTGAGGACTCCCAAATGGGAATCTCAAAATTCCCAAAGTTGGGACTCTTGCGACTTTGGGGCCTCATAACTTTGTGTGCAAACCTTCAATTAAGATGAGGTCTAAAGCAAAATTGTAACTCTTATTGAGAGATTTTCAATAGTATGTCGCACACCACCTGCATGTAAGGAAATTGAGGCGATTCCTAACTTTTAGTGGTCAAGACTCAAACTACCAATTTGACTCCCGGCCCTTCTTTTGGCCATAACTTGTGTTTCAAATGTCTAAATGGGTCATGCAAATTCATTTTAAACATCTAATTTCCAAGAGATTTCAAATGATATAAAAATTTCTTCAATCCATAAATTTTTGACCCCTGCAATCATCCTTTGAAAATTTGGGAGTCCACCGAGACTCCAATTCCCAAAGTGGAAACTCCCTTAGGAGTGTGAGGGTTCATTCCCTCACACTCTCTTACACTCCCGGGAACACGCAATGTGACTCCCAGGCCTCCCTCTTGGCCCACAACCTTGCAAGCCCTTGCTTTCGTTGTGACAAAATGTTTACCATAAACACTATCAATCATAAATCCCCTTAAAATCAACGATATGTTTCAAGTTTCAATGAAGGTAGAAAGAATCCATATTTCAGGAAACTAAAAGGAAGGAAAAATAATTAAAGTAAATGGAAAAAAAATGCAATTATCAATAATTAAACTAAAAAATGAACAAGATCAAGAAATTCAAAATTTTGCCCATTTTGGTGGAGGGAGGAACATCTTATGAAAGAACATCAAAAAAGGGAAATGGAAAGGAGTTGGAAATTCTTTTCATTCAACTTCATCTTGAAACTTCGCATCAAATTATTTTGTCAACTCCAATTTTGCCTTTCATGCATTTGCAAATTCAATAGACTTGGAACACCCAACCCTTATATCACCATGCCAATTTTTGTTGAAAAAAATGAACTTGTCAAGATGGTCAATTTGCAACTTACACCTTCAAAATGTAGCAAGGATTCCAACAATTAAGAAAATTCACTTCATTTTGATTCAGGTTATAAAAATCCCAAGGATTTGTCATGCCAACATAGCCATGGTTTAAAACTCGTGTTCCTTTACGTGCCACCAATATAATGCACACTTGCAATTCATGTCCACATCAATGTGGTAGCATGAAAATGCATCAAATTCCCATGCCATAAGTTAGGCCAAAACTTATGTTGTCAATGGTTTGAAATTATAAATCTTCATTTTCAAAGTTAGAGTGCTACACTTGAAACTCCTCACCACACACAAAGGGCATCAACATTTTGTAACATTGAATCCACAAAGGTAGCAACAATTGTTCAATAAAGGTAGTAGCAATTGTTCGTCATATTGAACAACAAAGCAAATGCATTTTCACATCTTACATAATTAATCACCAACTATAGATTTTTGAACCTTGAAATGCACTACCATATCAACACCTACAATTATCATTGTCCACATTTTCATGTAAACCAAATAACATAAATACCTTAAATGGCTCTTGATGTCCAAACCAAAATATGAATCATTTGCAAATAACAAGAATCCAAGCCCAAAACACATAATAGAATCCACACAACAATGTGCACGAATAAAACTTGCATAAAAACACATAAAACTTGCTCTAACAAACTTGTGTGTTCTATAATCTCAAATCATCAAAAGTGATTTGAAAACACACAACTTGGATTATATCCCAAACATGAAATATCTTGAACCCAATTCACACTTGTACTAATTTCGAACTAAAACACAATTAATTACATTAATCCAACTTAACACAAACCTAATTATAATTTAACCAAGCAATTAAACTAGCATTCTAAATAATTTTGGATCTAACATTAAAACCAACATATTGTGACCCCTTTTCTTTATTGAACACATGAAAAAATGAAAGTGAAAAAAAAACACACCAAAAAAATGAAAAGATTGATCATGTACAAAAACCACCTTTGGAAAAATACAAAATCAACCATGGAAAAGCATGATTATTGGATTTTTCCCACAAGGATTTTTCAAATAAATATGTGTGTTGGTGTAATTAATGCATTTGAGTAATAAAACTATTGAACATAAAGAGAAGAAAAATCATGAACCCATTTAAGAGGAAATCAACCATGGGAAAAAAATCAACATAGGAAGAATTCATATTCAAAAAAATTGGCCAAAGCAAAATTCAACCATGAAAAAAATTTCACAAAGGAGGAATAATAACCATGCAATTATATTAGCCATGGAAAACTTTCTATTCATGGGAAAAAATCACAAATCACCTTTAGAAGAAAAGAGAGGCATGGTCCAAGAAAGTATGTTATTAGAAAATCCTTGATCATCAAAATAAGCTATGGAAAAAAAAAACCATTGTCATCGACTTTTTAGCATCAACTTGAATTGGTTTGTAAGTTGTTAATGTTATTTTTCAAAGGTTGTTGATTGTTGCTACATTGTATGGGAATTCATAAAAAATACATAAACTAATAACCATGGAGCACAAAAATCAAAATGAAATTAGAATGTACCTTGTCTTCACTAAGATGATCAATTTGTAGGGGCTCAAACCAAAATCCACGCACGCCTTCTCCCATGCCTATTTATCCTTGCCAAATTTCTTTGGCCATGTAATATGCTTTTGGACATCAACTTGGGTACACTTTATTTATGCTTATGTCATATTCAAGACACCTTGTCATCTAAAATGACAAATGGACAAGCACACATAATTGGTTGAAATGAAAAGTGCAAAAACATGAAAACCTACAATACATGACAAATCTTGAATTTCTTGACATGAAAAAGAAAGAAGAAAATAAACAAACTTGACATAAGACAAAAATCAAGAACACAAGAGATGGAGATTGAAGAAATTTCTAACTTCATTGAACTTCGAACACTCATTTACATTTTCCATACGTTAGTGAAAGATAATGCACACCATTAAAAAAAAATGGTGGCAAAATGTCATTCTAAAAACACATTTGAAAAGCTTGCAAAATTATGGTGATGCATGTGCTCCTATTTTCTACATTATGTAAAAACTTCAAATTTAAGTATTTCAAAAAAAACCTTTTAAATGTTTCTGAAAAACCTTTAGATTTCAAATTTCATGGAGGCTGATTTTCCTTGAGAGAAATTCATAATGCTTTGGTTTTCAATATTTGAACAAATTGGGTTTTTTTTGCAAAGAACCTCTAATCCAAGAAGGTTTTCAAAGTACGAACAAGTTGGGTTTCACTCAAAGAACCCCATCCATTTTTTAATGCCAACTTGATTACAAATGTGGATTTTTGTTTTAAATCATTGAATTGAAAGTGGGGGTGGGTATGAAAATTTTGGAAAATGTCAGGTCAAAACTAAGGGTGGGGGTTTCACAAAATGAAACCCACCAATGATATTCCTATACCATTAGTTTGAAAATTGGCAAATAACCTTAAATAACTACCTAACACTAGTTTAAACGTGACAATAAAAAAAAGACATCACCATCATCATCTATAACAATACATAAGTACATATATTCACACGTTTTTATAAAGTAAAATAAAAATATTTGTTTATTTTGTTAGGTTTACATACTTACATTGACCTTCCCTTATAAAAATATTTTGATAAACCACATATTTTGGAAGAGGCATTTTTTCATATTTAAAACATTGCCACCAACATATTGCACATCATGTTTTGAATGAAGACTATTAAAAACTTGCTTGACATGTTGAGTAAAATGGCTTTGGCTCAACATTTATGTTCAATGCACTAAGGTTGACAAAAGCCATTTCACAATCTAACATTTGCTCCCGGGGCTAAAAAAAAATATTGATTATCTTATGTGATTTGCTATTAATAGGTTTTGAACCCATTTTCATGTTTATAGGTGGGGCTTGGGAAACAATAAACAAGTAATATTGGATTTGAGAAATGTTATTTTTAGGAATGAAATTTCAAATATGGGTGGAGTTAAGTTTTTGGGCTAATTATGTTTTTTGGGGGGCACAAATTAAGGTTATTTGTGTTTTAAAAATAAAATTTTCATATTCATAACACCAATTTTTATAACTAAAGATTATTTGCCAATTTACCAACTAGAGCAAAAGGTTACAACCAATATAAAACTAGTTATTACTTTTTTACCTAGGTAACCAATTATGTTTGAATCTAGGTATTAATAACCTACCAACCTAGTATTGAATTTTCAATTTTTAATAACCTACCTAGGTGACATGGTTGTCATCTAGATAGGTTATTAATATTAAAATCATATACATCTTTATGACGGAATATTGAAAAACATGAAAAAATATACTAATGATCCATTGGGTATTAATTTTTCTATGGATAATATTAAGGTGGTTTCTAATTGCACCAAACCACCTATCTATCCAACAAAGCTACCGCTAGGTTTCAATCTTTTCATTTTTTAATGGTTTTAGTGACTATTATTAGACCACTAGATATAGAGACTTTATAAACAAGTTTTTAAAACAAAGTCATATAAACAATGTATAATTAATAGTATAACCAATGGTCTTCAATTCGGTATTCAAAAATTAACCCTTATGCATAACCAATTGTTATTAACCTAAAACATAGTTGGATAAATTGATAATTAAATGTATTATTTTGACATTGATATTAATAGATACTAATAACTAGCAAGTTTAAATTTTAAATTTTTTTGTGATAACCTACTCAATTAGTTATTTCCAAAAACCAATACACCAACATTTATTATGACAACCTTTGTGTAAACCCAAAATAAGAGATGTGAATTTTGTTAGGATCCTAGGGCTATGGATTAGAGTTAGCTAGTCACTAGATGTAACAAGGGAGTTGTTTGCTAACAAAAACTCCTCATTGCCTTGGATGATCATTTTCATTTTATGGAACTTTCAACATTCAAAGTGATCTTCCATAACCTAGGAAAAATTCATCACCATCGAACATCAAAGTTTTAAGCTTAAGTCAAACTGCCTCTCTCATACATTCTTAAATTATTAGGTAGTCACCTTTCAATACATAAGAGATGTTGGAACTTGCTTGTGAAGATCCATTGTTTGTAGAAATCTTTTTTTAAATTTTAACAACTATATGTTTGGTCATAATGAAGTCCATTGTTTGGTGAAGTTTAGTGCAATGGAAGAATAATCTCCAAGATGATTTCATGTAATTATGGTCAAATTTCAAACTTTTGTATATTTACAACTTATGCATGCATGAAGTGCCCATAGGGATCTTCGTAGTTTTTACATTTCATAAGTTTCAAATTTTTTTCTATTTGTTTGATAAGTCTAAATCTTATAAGTTTGAAGATTCCTACTTTCTTTATAGGTTTTTGTAGTTAATGATTTAGTGCCTTTGTAATTCCTAAATGGTTTCACATACAAATGGTTTTATCTTTGTTAGGGTTCTTAGTATTGTCAATGTTGATTTGTTAAATGAAGTTGATATAATCATTGTTTGTAGTGCATATGGTTGCATTATTGTTGAAGTTGATGTTGATGCAAAGGTTGGTGTTCATAAATGTTGTATTGCAATCCATTTATTGCACCTATACTCATCACATAAGTCTAACCAAGCAGAAGAAAAATATGGGGTTATGGGAAATTAATTGGGTCTTTCAAGATGTCTGGAAAACAATTTATAAACTTTACTTGGGGGAAATTATGGTTGGTTTAAATAGGAAGGTGAATATGGTCAAGGTTCATGTTTTGCACACAAATTGAAAGGAAAGAGAAGCTTTTGGTTCCCAAATTTGACAACCTTTAAAGCATGCTAGGAATCACAAATGCAAGGTTGTAAGGCCTAATTACAATGTGGGGTTGTATTATATGTCTATGAAATCACAACATGCAAAAACTAGGTGATTGTTTTAAAACAAGGGAAAGTTCACAATGACAAACATGATTACTATGGGGGATGTGGTTGGAAAGAGGAAAATGGTTTTAAAAATTGTTTATTGTAATGTTTTGGTGTTGAAATAATATCTTCCTCTCATTGACTTTGAGTCTATGAAGTTGTTCCAATTCTTGAAAATGAAAAACACCCTAAAAAAAACATTGGAATAATAGAGTCAAAGACTTAAGTATCTTTGATATGTAGTTAACATCATGTCAGGTGTTATACGTAGCAAACAAGATGCCTTCTGACAAAAAATATTCCATTCCTTTATTGCCTATGGGAAATTGTACAAGTTATGCATTACATTATCTTAATCATAAGTAATTCATGTTTATAACCCAATAGTCATGGGTTAACATTCATGCTTACCTTGTGGAAGGTTTTAAACTCACAACAAGTTTGCATTAAATTTGGAAAGATTGGTCGATGATGACATAATTAACAACCTAACCAACATGATAATGAAATCTTTAGTGGTTTATGGGGCTTCAATGTGGAGGGCATTAACAAAAAGTTGATTTTTTTTGGTTTTGATGGTGGTGTTGTGTTTATAAATGTCCATAAAAACTTATGAAAACACAAATTTGCAAAATAACAAGTCCTTTCATGCTTGTTGTCCATTATGTTGAACATTAGGCAAACATGACTATGTAAACATCTTCCAAACAGCTCTTAATGCAAAAGCTTGAAAGTCTCTTATAGATTACATATGGGTCCAAAATTCAAATCTTTTAAAATGTATTTTAAAAAGTTACAATTTCACCCTAATCTATACTCCTTTATCAATCATGTTTCACCAAACAGATGGATGATATTGATGGTTTTATATTTGTGACATTTTAAATTATTATACTGAAAAATGTTTGATATTTTTTAATTCATTAATATTTATGGGAATCAAAATATAGGATGACATTAAAAACTTCCTCTTTTTCATTTAAAGTGTTATGCATTAAAGGGTTTGGACCAATGTCCTATAATTATTCATTTTGAAAAGTACCTCTTATTCTAATTTTGATTTAAAAAAAATTGTTTGATGGTTTTTTAGATGGGGGTTTGAGATTCATTCTTCAAATTTTTGAACCTTTCAATTTTGATTACGACACAAGTTTCAAATTCAAGAATATTTAGATATGGTTTAAAAATAAAGTCTTGTTCGGTTACACATTACACAATCCATAATCCTAGAAATTGTATGGGTACAAAAAATGTAATAAATTCAAATAGGGGTATATATAAGTAAAAAATTCAATAAATAATTAAAATTGATATTTTACAATAAAGCTCAACCTACTTATCAGCTTTAATTTTTTTATTTTTTATTTTTACTTAAAGATTATTAAGAATATTTTTTCACAATTTCAATTTTGGTCCTAGATCTAATAAAAGATTAATTCCACAGTTTAATTCTTATTATGATTCCAACAAAAGGGTGTTAATTCATGTCCAAGTCGTATGAACCTAGTCATGAACCTGTGGTTTTAACCCTACAAACTACATACCTTCACATAAATATTAGTTTGCACCCATCCACCTATTTTTCAGTTTCACCCAAGAAACATCTTGCAAGCTTGCACAAGTGTTGAATACAAAGGGGTACAAATTGTATCACAATGTAAAGACTAGGTGTATTTATGTCACACCACAAACTTTGCCCCCTCCATGTATCTATGCCTTAACAACACTTCAACAATGTGTTCAAGGTTAAGTGCTAGTTAAGCGTTGATAAATTATTGACATAATTTTTTATCATCATGACGTGTTATGATGCAATCATAACATCATATCAATGATTGTATTGACACTTAATTAACACTTAACCCTGAACAAATTGTTAAAGTGTTGTATGAACACTAAACCTCATAGGGGGCAAGTTTGTGATTAATATTTTGTCTCTTGAAAATAAAGTCTTTATGGAATACAAGTCTTTGGTTATTCAAATGAATGATGAATTCCATGCAATTGAAGTTGCAAGAACTACTTTTGAGTTTTTGTGTGATGTTTAGGTGTCATGGGCCACATTTGCATCATGCCTATGTTGGAGGCAATGTCAAACTCATCAAATTTGTTCAAAACTATGACACATTGTGTGTGACTTTATGGGAGTAATGAAGATGTGTTGTGTAGATTTGTGCACATTTAAAAGAAATACAATGAGAACAATCCAAGGGTTTTATGCATTTTGTGGATTGAAACAATTATAGGTTGTTGTCATTTTAGTGGATTAATGTAGCCATAAACATTCAATATGTTATTTTTAAATTCCAAGGACAATGATACTACATCCATTGCAAGTGCCCCTTAACAAAGGTTTTTGTTACATGCGCCTGTTATGATTGATATGTTATTACAAAGAAAGTGGAAGAACAATGTTTGTTGCAACTGCAACTTCATAAAAATTCACTAAGAATTTTCTTCGTCAAGAGTTCATGAATGTTATTGGGATTACATATCCCAAATATTGATTGAATTTTAATGTAAAAACCACATTCCTTACCCATTGTCTTGATGAGGGCACAATATTGTTTTGAAAGGAGTTTGGTGACGGGGGCTTAAAGGTACCTACCTTATTAAATGAACAAAAAATTTGACATGGGAGTTTCACTTCTCAAGGTTATTATGCATTTTTTTTTTCTTATTAATAAATGCTTCATACATGTTTTAGATGCACAACATCTATGTATAGGTAATATACACCAATGAAAAAATAAATTTCACATAACTATTATCAACAAATTGTGACCCCAAAAGTTTGTGATGGAAATGATTTTAGAAATTTCAATGTTGGACCTTTAAAAACACAACTTTCTACTCCACAAATGAAAAGGGAATACAAAAGAAACTCAACTATAGGAAAGGGTTGTCACAGGCCAAGGGAAAGAAAAAATTAGAAGGAAGGATGAAAGGAAAAAGGAAAAGTGTGAGGACGAAAGAGAAAGGCAGGGTGAAAAAGAAAAGAACTTGGGAAAACGAGAGAATAAGAAGGAAAAAAAATTAGCTTGTTGAAATAATAATATAAGACAAACATGGATGAAACATAATCTCAAATAACTATTAACAATGAAACATACCAAATGGACGAAGCTTCATTCATGGAATGAATTTGACCATAAAGAAGAAATTGTGCAATGATGAAATGTGAAATGAAAATCTTCATCCATCCAGCAAAGTAATTTCATTTTTTTCCCCCTTTGATACCCAATGGATAACCCAGGTATAACATGATGAAAAAAAAAAGATAGCGGGCATTTCAAAAAACAAAACACCTGTAAGAATGGGCATTACTTTTTTCCAAAGTGCCTGCCCTTCACAGAGGAAAAAATTGTTGTAGTAAGGTGAACCCTTCCAACTGCACTACAAAAACCCATCTGATAAGTTATGTGTGCACTAAAGCTCAGTGGGTGCTGGGGGCATTCCCAAAAATAAGGGGCCAAGTCTTAGGACAAGGTAGTAGAAGTTGAGTCCCACCATCTCTGTTGGGAATGTCTCCCAACCGTGCTCTTTAAGTCTTTAGCTGTGATAAAGCATGAAGTGAACATTATCATGAACTTAGTATATCATCTGGTATACTAGTGAAAAAGGGATGGTGGACGTTTCAAAAAATGAAAATTTCTGAGAGTAGAACATTATTCACTCATAATGTTCTCAGCTGAGAAGGCTGAGCATTTCAAATGGTAATTTCAATGCTCACCCTTCTCAGCGGAAAAATTATGGGCTGTAACATGCCCTTGAACTACACTACAAAATTCCGCCCAAGTCTTTACAAAAACTTTAGACAAATGGGTAATTTCACATACAAAGGGAATCGTAATGAAAAAAAATTGGCAGTTTGAAACACCCAATTAAGGCGGTAGTTTGTTACATACTCTCAAAGGAGAGACAAGTGGCCAAGTACCCAATGATCTAAATTCAAGGGGAGGGGTATAAGGACAGCCCTAAAGAAGGGTCCATGGCTATATATATACCCAACTCATGTTGAATTTGGACTCAAGGAGACCCTGATTTTGTGTAAGGATGGGGATATGTATGATCTTTAGAAGCAATAAGGAAATGTGAGATTTTTACCATGGTTGTAGCGTAAGGGCTAGTTCATCCAAAGCCCCCAAAAGGGCGCAATAGTAAAGTATTCATTGATCTAAATGCACTCGTGTGGGCCAAGGGCCGGCCTCTGCCAGCAATCTGTCTCCAGTAAGAGCTTTAAAGGAAGATCAGGTGACTACCTAGGCCTACATGTAAGACATAGAGTGGTTTAAATGCGCACATGTGTGTCAGCTGGATAGGACATTATAGGTGCAGGGTAAGGCTCCATACCCATTTGAGCGTCATATATGGTTGTAATAAGAGCATCTCCAGTCCACACCTGCAAAGAACTCCTTTATTTTAGAATAGAATACCATTTAATGATCACTGTCCCCACCCACAAATCTCATAAAAGTCCCTTTTGAACACTCAAAGACCATTTATGTCTTTTACATCTGGACAAGTAATAGTCACTGTCCAAATCCATAGTAGAAAAAAAGCTTTTAAAGGGGTTAAAATGACCACTTCAAAATGGACCATTAATACTGAAGAGCAGCAGAATTTGTGCTATCCTTCTGCAAGATTTAATGAAAAGGGGTGTTTGCTGGTGTGGGGGTGGAGATGCTCTAAGCCAGGAGTATAGGGAGCTTACAACTTACAACAACAATAATAACCTAAAATCGTGAGCCTTTCCCTTCATAGAAACCTAAAATAGTAAAATCCAACTATCAAGGGGCCCAATGGGTGTAATACATCCCAGCAGGAGGCCTTAACAAGGGCCTTAACAAGTGTAATCACTCTAACAGACGGTTCTCAAGGTAATGTTTCCCTCCCCCCAAAATAGTAACCTACATACCTAAGTTCTTCACTCATTTCCTGTCCCCTACTTCATGAATCCTGATGCAAACAAAACCCAAAACTCTAGAAAACTCATCCCAATCTTTTGTCCTACAATAATGAAAATAAAGTCTTCAACACCCTGTTTGCTCTTTGGTCCAATGCACATCCAGGAACATGATAGTATGTCATGTTCAGTGTTACTCTCCTGTTGACTCTTGAACCTGCCAGCTTGTGCCTTTTATTTGGGCCTCTTATAAAACTTTGCATATCATCGGGTTGCTTGCTTATAGGTTTTAATATTTTGTGAATCTTATTCAGGTTGGTATGTGCGTCAATCAATGGCTTTTAACCATATCTATCTATGAAGGAAGGTAGTTTGTTTTGTTTTGTACTTATGAGATCCACTGAACCAGGATGCTTCAGATCATGTTCTTGGTGTCTTTGGTGGAAAGCTCTTGACAGAGGGGTGCATGGGCTTTGTTCCATGATGTTTGGACTTGCGATGCAAAAGTTTTGGAATATTGAATGATTTTTTTTTGCTGAGAATTGAATTAAATTATAGCTGAAAATTTTGGAGGAATTGGAATGTGCCTTTGGTGTTGTTGGAAAGACCTCGATGAGCAGGATTTAATGGAATTCATGGATTTAATGGAATTTATTTGGTAAGATTTGGATTCAGAATGTGGGAGATATTGGTTTTAAAGTGATTTCTGCCACAGAAAATTAAAATAAATTCCAAAAATCCAGGTTTTGTAAGGAAAAATCAGTTGAGGACGTGGTAACACTTGGGCCAATGGCACAAGCCACATTAGTGAATATTGATATGAGCATTTTGATGTAGAGGACCTATAG
>Ga0209208_10001259_pt1 | contig 35494 bp, 34 predicted proteins | sample S1TSphfallax_3_FD_187694 | JGI IMG/M metagenome (GOLD analysis project Ga0209208, IMG submission 187694) | Host-associated microbial communities from peat moss isolated from Minnesota, USA - S1T2_Fd - Sphagnum fallax MG (SPAdes) (version 2) | ecosystem: Host-associated > Plants > Peat moss >...
GGGGGGGGGGGGGGGGGGGGGGGGGGGGGTGAGGGGTGGCTCGAACGGTCGCGGAGTGTAGGGACCGATCCTGGCCATACGGAGCCTGGCGGCTTTGGGGTGTTCGGCACAGGTAAGCAGACGGGCGATGCCTTCGGAAATGTTGCTTCAAACGTAGGGCGTGCTCCAGCACGCCATTGCCGACACAAAACGGAACAGCGGCGCGTGGCGCGCTGGGTTTGGCGTGCTGGAGCACGCCCTACGCTTTCTAGTTATATACCGTCAGCCGCCGTTAAAGCCCCTGAAATCGAGGTAGGTTTTGCTGAGTCGAAAAAGTTAGAAAATCCCGGCCCTGCTGCGTAATCGCCCCTCTCGTCCCATCTAAATATATAAGATTCATTCGAACAAGATAACTACTCCATATATCAAATGTAACCGGAACTGCTGGTGGATTCGGAAGTTGTTTTACTCTAACGAGATGCGCATCAAAATAATCCGTTAGCTCTATTAGGTCATTTCCTTGTGACATTTTTGCCAAGGCATCTATCTGAGAAGAGAAAATGTTTAGCCAAACGGCTTGAAAAGCCCTTGCTTGTTGGGCTTGTGCAAAACGCAAAGTCAGGAGATTTTCTCGCCTTTGCTGATCCGTTCCTGCTTGAACATTCAACTCATTTCTGATTGCCTCTACCCGCTGAAGAATGTATGGAGAATTACTTTCACCAGGTGCAACCTCTCTCATTGCCTGCTCTACGGGCTGTGCCATAATCTGCGCGGCAACGCTACTTGCTTCAAACTCTGCCCCTTCTTTTCCTATTCGCTTTGTTCTCCGAAGAAGCGCAGTTATTTCTGCTCTGAAGTTAAAAATTACAGTGGCGGCAATTACTGGCCACATCAGTGAAGCCAGGTCTTTCAAATGATAGCGGAACCCCCACAGAACAATAATTAGAACAATGAGAGTAACCCATCGGCGAACATATATATCCGTCAAAACTCGTTTCATAAGCTTGCTCTCGTCTCCGAGATCCTTGAAGTCGTACTATACGATACATTGAATGTGCGCGCGATCTCTAGTGTTGGCTCACCATTGTCGCGTCGCTTGATCGCTTCGCGCTGCTGGTGCTGCGTCAGCTTCGGCTTCCCTCCCATCCTCACGCCGCGCGCTACAGCACGGGCGCGCCCTTCGCCTGTCCTGGCGCGGATCAGCTCGCGCTCAAACTCTGCCAGGCCACCAAGTACGGTCCCCATCAAGCGGCCCTGAGCGGTCGTCGTGTACGCCCATGTGTCGCCCAGTAAGCGTAGGGCGTGCTCCAGCACGCTAACGCAGGCCCTGCTTGGGCCGTCACGCCTATAACCTCACTCCCGTTCCCCGCCATAAATCGCATCACCCTCAGCAAGCCGTAGGACGGATAAGCGTAGCGTCATCCGTCGTCGCAAGTTGCAAACGATAATCGCGGGTCGGTAAGCGAGCCGTTGCCATCCGCCGTCGTCAGCCGCCGCTTTTGCGATGCTGTTCGCCACTTGGCCACCAATGCCCGGTGGGATCGCGCGGGCGCTTTCCCAAAGCTATCCTTTGCGGCACGTTGGTTGCCATGCCGGACTATCGCCGTAACCGAGTACCAGGCGGAACGTATTTCTTCACCGCCAACTTGCTGAACCGGGAGAGCGACCTTCTGGTGGCTCGCATCGACGTGTTGCGCGAGGCGGTTCGAACGACGCGCGCGCAGGCGCCGTTCCACATTGACGCTTGGGTCGTACTGCCAGACCACATGCATTGCATCTGGACGCTGCCAACGGACGATGATGATTACTCCGGCCGCTGGCGGGCGCTGAAAAAGGCATTTTCCAAGGCGATACCGCCGGGCGAACATCGTTCCTCCACCCGCGTGCGTAGGGGCGAACGCGGCATCTGGCAGCGGCGCTTCTGGGAACACACCATTCGCGGCGACCTCGACTATGCGGCGCACATGGACTATGTCCATTTTAATCCGGTAAAGCATGGGCATGCCACGTCCGCGGCCGGCTGGCCATATTCCACGTTTCATCGGTGCCTCGCCATGGGGCTCTATCCAGCCGATTGGGAAGGCGAGCAGACGTTGCTGGAGGGCGGGGAACGAAGGTAATGATCCGGATGGCGGCCAGAACGAACCGGCGGTGAGTTGCGACGACGGATGGCGCTTCGCTTATCCGTCCTACACAGGTTCAATGTCCGCTTTCGAGCACGCTCCTGGCGTGGAGCCATGACCGATTTTGGCGCAAAGCAGCTGGAGAGCTGACGACTCGGCTCGGCCAAACTCGCGTTCGCGACCTCTGCCGAGCCTCGAGCGTCGCTCGTGGGTCCGCCCCCGGTCGACCACGTCAGGCAGGTCGCGCCCCTGTCATCTGTCACGGCGGCACGCTAGGCTGGGACCATGTCAGAGCCAGGTAAGCCGCTGCGCCAGCAGATCGACGATGGGATGGCGGCAATAGGTCACCAACTCGAGCGACTTCGAGAGGGACCGACCCTAGGCGATCCGTCCGACGACCGGACCGTGATAGCGGAGCTGGAAGCGGAGTACCAGGCGCTCAAAGAGGCGCGAACCGCTTTGGGCCCCCATGATCGCGCACCCGATGAGGCCGACAGCGAAACACCCGATTAACACCGACCGATGTGCGCCGTGCACACGCTGCCGGCATTTGAGCGCTCACCGGGAACCTCCGCTAAACGACGGCGCCCGGCTGCCGCAGCGGTCGCGCAGGCAGGTCAACTCATGTCGTAAGAAAGAAAGGTCTTCTTTTCTGAAGAAAAGAAGCAAAAGACTTTTGAATTTCTGTCGCGGACTCGCCGGCAGCACACGCAACAGATAAAAGTTTTTTGGTTCTTTTTTTCAAAAAAGAACAGCTTCCTGAGGCATCCCATGCACCCGGACGACACCCGCCCCGACCCCGATGCCCTCCTCGCCGCCGCCGCCCGGGAAAGCCGCGGGCGGTTAAAGGTGTTCCTCGGCGCCGCCCCCGGCGTGGGCAAAACCTGGGAAATGCTCGCCTCCGCCCAGCGCCTGCGGGCCGAAGGCCGGGATGTGCTGATCGGCATCGTGGAAACCCATGGCCGCGCCGGCACCGAACGCCAGATCGGCGAACTGCCCGTGCTGCCCCGCCGCAGCATCGCCTATCGCGGCCAGGTGCTGGAGGAATTCGATGTGGATGCCGCCCTGGCCCGCCACCCCGAATTGCTGCTGGTGGACGAACTCGCCCACACCAACGCCCCGGGCAGCCGCCACCACAAACGGTGGGAGGATGTGGCCGAACTGCTGGAAGCCGGCATCGATGTCTGGGCCACGCTGAACGTGCAGCACCTGGAAAGCCTCAACGACGATATCGCCCGCATCACCGGCGTGCGCGTCACGGAAACCCTGCCGGACCGCGTGCTGGAAATGGCCGCCGATATCGAATTCATCGATCTCACCCCCGCCGAACTGCGCGCGCGGCTGAAGGACGGCCAGATCTACCGCCCCGATGTCGCCGCCCGCGCGCTGGAAAGCTTCTTCCGCGAAGGCAACCTCGCCGCCTTGCGGGAAATCGGCCTGCGCCAGGCCGCCCAGCGCGTGGATCAAGACGTGCGCGACTACATGCGTGCCCACGCCGTGGCCGGCCCCTGGCCCGCCGGCGACCGCGTGCTGGCCCTGGTGAGCGCGGATTCCGGGGCCGAAGCCGTCGTCCGCGCCGCCAAACGCCTCGCCGATGCGCTGCGTGCCCCCTGGCTGGTGCTGCACCTGGAACGGCGGGACGGCGTGGAGGCAACCCGCCCCGCCCTGGAAATGGCGGCCGAGCTGGGGGCGGAGGTGGAGATACGCGCCGCCGGCAAGCTCGTCGCCATCGCGCTGGAGGTGGCGCGCGCCCGCAACGTGACGCATCTGGTGATCGGCCGCGGCAAGCCCACCTGGCTGCGCCGGCTGCTGGGGCGAACCCTGGCCGGCACGCTGGTGCGCCAGGGGCCGGATTTCGCGCTGCATGTGGTGCCCGTGGCGGGCCGGGCGGCCACCCGCCGGCGGGTCAGCCCCTGGCCGAAGGGGGTGCTGCCCTGGATCGCCAGCACCGCCATGGTGGCCGCCGTCATCGGCGCCGGCGAGCTTTTCCATACATGGCTCGAGCACGAGGCGCTGGGCATGCTGTTCCTGGCCACCGTCGTCGGCGCCGCCACCCTATGGGGCCTGCCGATCGCGCTTTACACGGCCACAGCCAGCTTCCTGTCCTGGAATTTCTGGTTCATCCCGCCCATTGGGCAGCTGACGGTGGCGCAACCGCGCGATGTGATCGCGCTGCTGGTGTTCGCCGGCGTGGCCGGCGCCACCGGCTGGCTCGCCAGCCGCGTGCGGCTGGAAGCCGAAGCCGCCCAGGGGCGGATCGAAAACCTGCGGCGCATTTCCGCCTTCAGCCGCAAGCTCGGCGAGCCGGTGACGGCGCCGGATCTTCTGGCGGAAGTCGCGCGTCTCGCCGCCGAAATCACCTCGCCCGCCGTCGTCATGATCGCCGATGGGGAGGATCTGAACATCCGCGCGGCAGAGCCGCCGACCCTGGATACGATGGATGAGGGCAGTTGGGCAGCCGCCCGCTGGAGCTATGCGCGGCGGGAACAAACCGGGCGCGGCACCGGCACGCTGCCCAGTGCCGCCTGGCGCTTTATGCCGCTGCGCACGGCGCGCGAGAAATTCGGCGTGCTGGGCGTGCGGCCGGCCCAAGGCGCGGGTAGCGGGCTGGACCCCACCATCCTGCAGGCGCTGCAGGCGCTGTCGGACCAGGCGGCCGCCGCGCTGGAGCGCGTTCAACTGACAGCAGCGGCGGCCCGCACCGTGGCGCAGGCCGAAACCCAGAAGCTGCGCACCGCCCTGCTGAACAGCCTCAGCCACGATCTACGCACCCCGCTGACGGGCATACGCGGTGCCGCCGGCTCGCTACGCACATCCTGGACCACGCTGGATGAAGCAGCACGGCGGGACCTGCTGGCCAGCATCGAGCAGGATACCGTGCGCATGACACGATTCCTCTCCAACATCACGGAAATGACGCGGCTGGAAACCGGCGAGATCGCCCCACGGCTGGAACGCCTCTCGGTGGAGGAGGAAATCCTGGGTGCCGCCGCACGCGTTCCTGGCTTGCACGGGCTGCGGCTGGACATGCCGGCCGGTCTGCCGATGGTGAGCGCCGATCCAGCCCTGCTGGAACAGGTTCTCGTCAACCTGCTGGAGAACGCGGTGAAATACGGGCCAGACGAGGGTGGCGTTGCAGTTTCCGGCAGCCGAGCCGGCAACGACATCTGCATTTCCATATGCGACGCGGGCCCAGGCATCGCGCCCGAGGATCTGCCCAATATTTTTGACAGCTTTTACCGCGCGCGGCGGGAGGATCGTACCGTGCCCGGCACAGGGCTTGGGCTGGCCATCGCGCGCGGCCTGACCGAAGCCATGGGCGGCACGATCGAGGCCTTCTCGCCGCGCCCGGATTCGCCGGCCGGTAGCCCCGGCGGCACGGAAATCCGCATCCGTCTGCGGATGGCGCCATGAGCGGCCTGAACCCGCCCATGCCGCCGGCACCGGTTGCCGGGCCCCTGCTGATCCTGGTGGTGGACGATGAGCCGCAGATCCATCGTTTTCTGCGCCCCACCCTGGAAGCCGCAGGATACGAGGTGTTGCGCGCGGAAACCGGCGCGGAGGCTCTGCGGCTGGCCAGCCAGCGGCCACCCTGCCTGGTGCTGCTGGACCTCGGACTGCCCGATATGGATGGGCAGGATGTGCTGGCCCGCCTGCGCGGCTTCACCCGCGTGCCGGTGATCGTGCTCTCGGCCCGCGACAGGGCCGCGGAGAAGATTCGCGCGCTGGATGCCGGTGCCAACGACTATGTCGAGAAACCCTTCGACGTGGAGGAATTGCTGGCACGCATGCGCGCCGCCCTGCGCGACGCTCATGGCGGACGGGAGCCGGTAACGCTGTTCAGCCGGCCGCCGCTGGAAGTGGATCTCGTTCGGCGCCTGGTGCGGGTTACCGGCGAGCCGGTGGCACTGACGCCCCGGGAATACGATCTTCTGGCGCTGATGGTGCGCAACGCCGACCGCGTGATCACCCACCGGCAGTTACTGACGTCTGTATGGGGTCCCGCGCATGCGCATGATGTGCAGTACCTGCGTGTGTATATTGGTCACGTGCGGCAGAAATTGGGCCCCGAGGCCGCGGCCCTGGTGACGACCGAACCGGGCGTGGGCTATAGATTGCTCGGGCCAGAGGGGTAGGGCGCGATTTTTTTGCGGGTTCGCTAAACCAGCGATTGCAATTCCCTGGACTCTTAATCGTTTCGTATGTGACTATTACTGAGTCGTAAATACCCCGGGTGTGTGAAACGGATCACATACGATCACGAAGAATTTAGGTTAAAACTTCCTCACCAACCAAACGGTGGGCCACCGATGTCCAATCCTCTATCAAAAGTTGCAAGCGTGGTTGTTTCGTTCGCGCCTCGTTCGCATCACGGCCAGGTGCTGTCGCACTTGGGTGCCGGTCAGAGCCGTACAACGTGTCTGACGGCGCGCGATCGTATCGACGTGACACGCTGGCAGGACCGCGCACGGCAGTGTGGCTACGACCGGATGGTCATCCACGACCGCGACGCCCTTGACGACATGGACGTCGGCAATTTCCTCAGCGTCTACCGTAGCGGCGAGGCGTGGTCGCGCTGGGGCTTTGTGCGCGATGGCGCGATCATCCGGTCATGGTGCTGCCTGAGCGGCGCTGACGTGGGAGAATTCGAGAGCCTTTCCGACAGCCTGGAATCGGTTCTTCTGGGCGCCCCGGTCAGGCGCGCACCGGCGGCGTCGGTGGTGCAACTCCATAGGGCCGCCGCGGGGGTGGTAACAGAGGTGGGGTCTCGGTTCGGGAGTGCGGCATAAGAGGAAAAAATGTTCTTTTTTGAAAAAAAGAACCAAAAAACTTTTGTCCATTCAGGTACGTGCAGCCCTCAGCGTGTCGGATCGAAGGTGAGCGCGCCAGAGTAAAAGTTTTTTGGTTCTTTTTTCCAAAAAAGAACATCTTTCTTAAGCAGCTACCAACGCCCCATCTGGCCTGCTCATCACGCGGCGAAACTTCGCCCGCCGGCTGCACATCAGCCACCAGGCCCCCTGCGCCGCCAACCCCGCCAGCCTGCCCCGCGGCGGAATGCCGATCGCTTTCAGGATCATCCCCACCGCCCGCTCCATGTGCCGATAGCGGTACATCGTCATGGTGCGGGCCATATAGCCGGCGATCGCCTGCTCGTGCCGGTACGGCGCCCCTGGCGGCGTGTTGCCGCAATAGAACGCATAAGCCAGCTCGTCATCCTCGCTCTCGCCGATCCGGCCGGCCGCGATGCGGATACGCTGCCACAGGCCAATCCGCTCGCGATGCAGATAGCGCTTCATATGGTCGTAGAAGAGCTTGAAGTGGCGGAACTCGTCGGCCGCGATCAGGCGGCAGATCTCGCGCAGCACCGGCTCCTCGGCCGCGTCGCCCAGCGCCGAATAGTAGCTGGAGGTGCCGCTCTCCACCATGCAGCGGGCGATCAGCTCGCCGGTGCGCGATCCCCGCACGGAAAGATCCGCATCAAGAAGGGGAAGGTGATAGCCTTCCTTGTAGCGCCTGAACGCCGCCTCGAAATCCCAGGAAGGATCGGCCAGCATGGCCCAGCGGCCCAGCGTATCGCCATGCTGCACCTCTTCCACCGACCAGCGATCGGCGGCTGCGCGAAAATCCGGGTCGTCCACAAACACGCGGTTCAGATAGGTGCCGTAATCGGTGCCGTTGCGTTCCACCATCGCGGCGGCCTTCACCAGCGCCACGATCTCGGGGTCCAGCTTCGTCGCGTCGAAGGCGTGCCACGCCACCTCGTCGATCCGCCAGTGCTTCATGACCGATCCGGTCCCCCGGCAGAGGCAGGCTGATCACGGCGGAACTTCATCGACAATACTCTACTCCTGCGGACGCCCGCGCTGTCGGTGACGTGGGCAGACTCAGATGCGTGGTTTCAGAGAAGAAGGGAAGGAAAATTCTTCTTTTTTGAAAAAAAGAAGCAAAAAACTTTTATCTGGGGGTTTCCGCCACACTGACGGCGGCGCGCGTGGATTGAAGGCGGTCCAGCACGGCGTCACGGGCATTGATGTCGGCTTTGTCGACCTCGGTCCAGGCGCCCTCGGCGTCGGCAAGTCGGGCGCGGGCGGTTTCGGCGGAAAGCTCGCTCACGGCCACGGCGTCGTCGGCCAGAATCGTGCAGCGATCTGGGGTGATCTCCGCGAACCCGCCGCCCACGAACAAGCGGTCGGTCACAGCACCCCCCTCATGCAGCGCGATCACGCCACCACGCAGCAGCACGATCATCGGCGCATGGTTTTCCATCGCCGCCAGATCGCCCTCATAGCCGGGCATCACCACCATCTCCACGTTGCGGGAGAGCACCAGGCGGGCGGGGCTGACGATTTCGAGCTGAATGGCCATGGGCTTATCTCCCGGCTTACGCCGGAACCTTCATCTTCTCGGCCTTCTCGCGGGCTTCCTCGATGGTGCCGACCATCAGGAAGGCTGCTTCCGGCAGATCGTCGTGCTTGCCCTCGACGATCTCCTTGAAGGAGCGGACCGTGTCTTCGATCGGCACGAACTTGCCCTCCAGGCCGGTGAACACGGTCGCCACATGGAAGGGCTGGCTCATGAAACGCTCGATCTTGCGGGCGCGCGCCACCGTCAGCTTGTCCTCTTCGGAGAGCTCGTCCATGCCCAGGATGGCGATGATGTCCTGCAACGACTTATAGGTCTGCAGGATGCGCTGCACGTCGCGCGCCACCTGGTAATGCTCCTCGCCCACGATCCGCGGATCGAGCGAGCGGGAGGTGGAGTCCAGCGGATCGACCGCCGGGTAGATGCCCTTCTCAGAGATCGCCCGGTTCAGCACGGTGGTCGCGTCCAGATGGGCGAAGGAGGTGGCGGGGGCGGGGTCGGTCAGGTCGTCGGCGGGCACGTAGATGGCCTGCACCGAGGTGATGGAGCCCTTCTTGGTGGAGGTGATGCGTTCCTGTAGCGCGCCCATGTCGGTCGCCAGCGTCGGCTGGTAGCCCACCGCGGAGGGGATGCGCCCGAGCAGCGCGGAGACCTCGGCGCCGGCCTGGGTGAAGCGGAAGATGTTGTCGACGAAGAACAGCACATCCTGGCCTTCCTCATCGCGGAAATACTCGGCGAGCGTGAGGCCGGTGAGGCCGACGCGGGCACGCGCGCCCGGCGGCTCGTTCATCTGGCCATACACGAGCGCCACCTTGCTGCCTTCGGTGGTGTTGTCGCCCAGCTTGATCACGCCGGCGTCGATCATTTCGTGGTAGAGGTCGTTGCCTTCGCGGGTGCGTTCGCCCACGCCGGCGAAGACCGAGACGCCGCCGTGGCCCTTGGCGATGTTGTTGATCAGTTCCTGGATGAGCACGGTCTTGCCGACGCCGGCGCCGCCGAACAGGCCGATCTTGCCGCCCTTCAGGTAGGGGGCGAGCAGATCGACCACCTTGATGCCGGTGACGAGCACTTCCACGGCCGCCGCCTGATCCTCGAAGGAGGGCGCATCGCGGTGGATGGGGCTGGAGCGTGTGGCGCCGACGGGCCCGCGTTCATCGATCGGCTCGCCGATCACGTTGAGGATGCGGCCAAGCGTTTCCGGCCCCACGGGCACAGTGATCGGCGCGCCCGTATCGCTGACTTCCTGGCCGCGGACCATACCGTCGGTGGTATCCATGGCGATGCAGCGGACGGTGCGTTCGCCCAGTTCCTGCGCCACTTCCAGCACCAGCTCGCGCCCCTGTATGGAGGTTTTCAGCGCGTTCTGGATGAACGGCAGATCTCCTTCGAACTGCACGTCCACCACGGCGCCCATAACCTGGCTGACGCGGCCTGTTGAGTTGGTTGCCATTGACGACTCCTAACGGACAAAAGTTCTTTGCTTCTTTCTTTCAAGAAAGAAGACTCTTTCTTCTCTTAAAGCGCCTCGGCCCCGGAAATGATCTCGATCAGCTCGCGGGTAATATTGGCTTGTCGTGTGCGGTTATAGTTCTGCGTCAGCCGGTTGATCATATCGCCGGCGTTACGCGTCGCGTTATCCATGCTGGTCATTTGCGCGCCGTAGAAGCCGGCGTTGCTTTCCAGCATGGCGCGGTAGATCTGGATGGCCAGGTTCTGCGGCAGCAGGCGGAGCAGGATGGTTTCCTCGTCCGGCTCGAATTCGTAGACCGCGCGGGGGCCTTTGGCGTCGTCTTCGGTGGAAGCGGGCACCGGCAGGGGGATAATCTGCACCTCCGTCGGCACCTGGGAGATCACCGATTTGAACCGGTTATACACCAGTGTTGCGACATCGAACTCGCCGCGGTCGAACATGCCGGTCACCTGCTCGGCGACATCGCGGGCGGCGGCGAATTCGATGCTCTTGCGTCCGCCGAGCATGGATTCGCCCGCCAGGTTGCCGGCGAATTCGCGCCGCAGGTAGTCGCGGCCCTTGCGGCCGACGGCGAGGATCTTGACGGTTTTTCCCTCGGCGAGCAGGCGGCGCACCAGGGTGCGCGCCTGGCGCCCGACGCCGGAGTTGAAGGCGCCGGCCAGGCCGCGATCGGCGGTCATGGCAACCACCAGGTGCACCTGGTCCTTTCCGGTGCCCACCAGCAGTTTGGGTGCCCCGGGGGTTCCGGCCACGTTGGCGGCCAACCGGCTCAGCATCCCCTCCATGCGCTCCGCGTAGGGGCGTGCGGCTTCCGCCGCGGCCTGTGCGCGGCGCAGTTTGGAGGCGGCCACCATCTTCATGGCCGAGGTGATCTTCCGGGTGGATTTGACGCTGTTGATGCGCCCCCGGAGGTCCTTCAACGAGGGCATGGATCAGCCTTGGGCGAAGCGCTTGGTGAAATCGTCCAGGAAGGCGACCAGGCTGGCCTCCACGTCCTTCTTGATTTCTTTCGCGGTCCGGATGGCGCTGATGATCTCGCCTTGCGCCTTCAGCTCGCCCAGCAACTGGCGCTCGAAGGCGCCGACGCGGCCGACATCGATCTTGTCCAGGTAGCCGCGGGTGCCGGCGAAAATGACAACCACCTGATCTTCCACCGGGTAGGGGGAGAATTGCGGCTGCTTGAGCAGTTCGGTCAGCCGCGCGCCACGGGCCAGCAGCTGCTGGGTGGAGGCATCGAGGTCGGAGGAGAACTGCGCGAAGGCGGCCATTTCGCGATACTGCGCCAGCTCCAGCTTGATCTTGCCGGCCACCTGCTTCATCGCCTTGATCTGTGCGGCGGAGCCGACGCGCGAGACCGAGAGGCCCACGTTCACCGCCGGGCGGATGCCGCGGAAGAACAGCTCGGTTTCCAGGAAGATCTGGCCATCGGTGATGGAGATCACGTTGGTGGGGATGTAGGCGGAGACGTCGCCCGCCTGTGTCTCGATCACCGGCAGGGCGGTGAGCGATCCTGCCCCGTGCTCGTCGGACATTTTCGCGGCCCGCTCCAGCAGGCGGGAATGCAGGTAGAACACATCGCCCGGATAGGCTTCGCGGCCCGGCGGGCGGCGCAGCAGCAGCGACATCTGGCGGTAGGCGACGGCCTGCTTGGAGAGGTCATCGTAGAAGATAACCGCGTGCATGCCGTTATCGCGGAAATACTCGCCCATGGTGCAGCCGGTATAGGGTGCGAGGAACTGCATGGGTGCGGGATCCGACGCGGTGGCGGCCACCACGATGGTGTATTCCATGGCCCCACGCTCCTCCAGCGTGCGCACGATCTGCGCCACGGTGGAGCGCTTCTGGCCGATCGCCACGTAGATGCAGAAGAGTTTTTTCTTCGCATCGTCGCCGGCGGCGTCGTTGGGGGCTTTCTGGTTGAGGATGGTGTCGATGATCACCGCGGTCTTGCCCGTCTGGCGGTCGCCGATGATCAGCTCGCGCTGGCCGCGGCCGACGGGGATCAGCGCATCGATGGATTTCAGGCCGGTCTGCATCGGCTCGTGCACGGATTTGCGCGGGATGATGCCCGGCGCCTTCACCTCCACGCGGCTGCGCTTGAGGCCGGACAGGTCGCCCTTGCCGTCGATCGCGTTGCCCAGGCCATCGACCACGCGGCCCAGCAGCGCCTCGCCGATCGGCACGTCCACGATGGTGCCGGTGCGGGTGACGGTATCGCCCTCGCGGATCGAGCGGTCATCGCCGAACACCACGATGCCGACATTGTCGGTTTCCAGATTCAGCGCCATGCCGCGCAGGCCCGAGCCTGGGAACTCCACCATCTCCCCGGACATGACGTTTTGCAGGCCGAACACACGGGCGATGCCGTCACCCACCGAGAGCACCTGGCCGGTTTCGGAGATTTCGGCGTCGGTGTCGAAGCTGGCGATCTGCTTCTTCAGGATTTCCGAAATCTCGGCGGGACGAATGTCCATCAGGCGATCCCCTTCATGGCGTAGTTCAGGCGCTGCAAGCGCGATTTGATGCTGCTGTCGTAGAGTCGGGCGCCGATGCGAACCACCAGGCCGCCGAGCAGGGCTGGATCCACCTGCTCATGTATATTGACGTTGCCGTAGCCGGATTCGATCAGCCGGGCGCGAAGTTGCTCGCGCTGCACGTGGCTGAGGGCTTGGGCGCTGGCGACATGGGCGGTGACCACGCCGCGCTTGCTGGCGACGAGATGGGCGAAGGCGGCCAGGATGCCGCGCAGCCTGGTCAGGCGCCGGTTGGCGGCGACCACGCAGACGAAGCGGACGATGATGGGGGAGAATCCTTCCTCCTCCAGCACCGCGCGCGCCGCGGCGATGGCCTGCTTGATATCGATCAGCGGGCTGTTCAGCAGGCGGCGGAAATCCGGATTGGTATCGATCAGCCGGCCCAGTTCGGCGGCCTGATCCACGGTCTGGTCGAGTGCACCGTCCTCGTCGGCCAGGTCGTACAAGGCCGCTGCGTAGCGGTCGGCCAGGCCGCCGCCGTGGGAGATAGTCGTGCCGCCTGAGGCCACGTGGAAAGCTTCCGATCGCTGTGATTGGGGCCGGTTTCTGCCCGGCGCGGCGCGAATAGCATGGGGGGTGGGGGGTGGCAACTCGGGGGTCAGTCGTCAGTCGTCAGTCGTCAGTCGTCAGTCGCCAGTCGCCAGTCGTCAGTCGTCAGTCGTCAGTCGTCAGTCGCCAGTCGTCAGTCGTCAGTCGCCAGTCGCCTGTCGCCAGTCGTCAGTCGTCGGAAGGCTTGGGGTTAGCGGATCTCCGGCTGCCCGGCGCAACACTGATGCCTCAACCGCGCCGAGGGCCACCCCGGTGCATCCATCCCCTCACCCCTCCAGCAGCTGGTCGATCAGGCTCTGGTCCAGATCAGCACCGGTGCCGCCGAAATTGCCCTCCGGCAGCGGTTGGGCGGGTTGCGCCTCGGTGGCCACGATGTTGTTCAGCATGATGTCCACCTGCTCCAGATGCTGGATCGCCCGGCGGATACGCTGGGATGTGAGGTCCTGAAAGCTGCAGGCCTCGAAGATGGCCTGGATCCTCAGGGTGATATCCTGGGTGGCCCCGCCGGCAATGCCCTGGCCAACCCATTCGGAGATCGCCTCCGCCGCGGCCAGGATCTGGTTGGCGGCGGTTTCGGTGCCCTGAACCACCGCCTCCAGCTCCAGGCCGGTGGTGCGGGCGCCGGAGCGCGGCACCGACACCATGCGCGCCACCTCCTGCTGCACCCGGCCGATCTGCCGTGCGAGCGTGGCCTCGGTCATTTCGGCCAGCGTGGCGCTGGCGTGGATTTCGGTGCTCAGCTCGGAAAAGCGGCGATCCACGAAGCGGCGAAGTTCGTCCAGCCGGTCGCCCAGGGCGGCCTGGATGGCGGCACCAATCCGATCCTCCAGCCCCGGACACTGGCAGGCGGTCATTGCGGCTGTATGCATACCATGGTCGTGCCGGCCGAATGCTGCATGCTGCCCCATGGTAAGGTATTTCACGAAGCGACCACCCTACACGCCCGGCGTAAACGAACGCTTTAACGTGCCAGGCGCCCGCGGTGGAGGTCGTGCCAGGACCGCGGCACTGACAGGCGACCCCTCGACCGCGCATCACAGAGAAAACAACCACGAAGGCACCAGGCCCCACAGAAAATCACGAAGAGGATGCGCGCAAAATCTTCTTCGTGCTGTTCTTCGTGAATTTTTGTCTGTGTGGTTTGACGTTTTCTGCCGGGATCGCCGGTTGCACCGCCAGACGTAACTTTTCTATGCGCGCACACGCGGCTGGCACTGCACCTTCCGCTCCAGCCTCCGCAGCCGCGCCTGTTGCGGCCGCGCCAAATGCGATATCATCCCGCCTGCAAACCCTTCAGCGGGCGCCACCAACTGGGTGGCAATGGAGTATGTGTGCGTACGGCATATCAGAAGCTGGTCCCGCCGCTGATCCTGCTGGGCGCCCTGGCACTCCTCAGACACGCGCTGCCGGATGTCGGGATAGCGATTGGCCGGCCCTTCAAGGCAGGCAGCATCGCCGAGTTCGATGCCGGGCTTGCGGCCTTGGCCTGGCTGAGCGCCGCGCTGCTGCTGATTCGCCTGCTGGATGTGCTGCTCTGGCAGGGCATGGTGGTACGGCGCACCGGCATCGCGCCGCCGCGCCTGCTCACCAACCTGGTCGATGTGCTGGTGTGGCTCACCACCCTGGTCATCATCATCTCCTATGTGTTCGATGAGCCGGTCACCGGCCTGGTCACCACCTCCGGCGTGGCGGTGGCAACCGTCGGCTTCGCGCTGAAAAGCCTGATTTCGGACATGTTCTCAGGCATCGCCCTGACGCTGGAGCGGCCGTTCAACATCGGCGACTGGGTGCAGATCGCCGACGGCACGGTTGGCCGGGTGGCCGGCATATCCTGGCGCGCCACCAACATCGTGCTTCAGAACGGCGTGGCGGTGCACATCCCCAACGGCCGCATGGCCGAGCTGATCCTGCATGTCTTCAACGAATGGCGCGACGAGATCGACATCGAGCTGGGCTACGGCATCGAAGAGGAACAGGCTGAGCGCATCCTGCTTTCGGCCGTATCCGGCCTGCCGGATCTCGGCCCGCAGTTCAGACCGGATGCGCGGATCGTGGCGTTCGGCACCAACGGCGTGATGTGGCGGCTGCGCTATTGGCTGCCGGATTATCCCAGCCGCTCCGATCTGCGGGCGAGGGTGCATCACGACCTGCTGCGGGCGATGCATGTGGCCAATGTGACCACCGCACCCATCCAGCAGCACATCCTGTTGGAACGGTTCAGGCCGGAAGACGTGGCGCGGCAGGATACGATCGCGGCGTTCCTGCGCCGGGTCGACCTGTTCAAGCTGCTGACGCATGAGGAGTGCGAGGAGCTGGCCTCGGGCTTGAGTGCCCGCAATATCGCGTCCGGCACCATGGTCGTGCGCCAGGGCGAGAGCGGGGACTCGCTGTTCCTGATCCGGGAGGGGACGCTGGAGGTGCAAGTTGGGCCGGCGGGCCATGTGGTGGCGCAGCTCACGCCTGGCAGCTTCTTCGGCGAGATGTCTCTGCTGACGGGTGCGCCGCGCAGTGCCTCGGTGAGGGCGCGCACGAGCGGCGTTCTGATCGAGGTGTCCAAGGAACGCCTTCAGCCGATCATCAGCCGGCGCGAGACCCTGGCAGAGGAGCTGAGCCGCATTCTGGCCGAGCGGCAGCAGGCGACGATCCGGTTGACGACCGCCTCCGAAGCGGGCGATGAGCACCAGGGATCATCGCGCTTTCTGTCGGGAGATATCCTGGCACGCGTGCGGTCGTTCTTCGGCCTGGCGAACACGCAGGACCGCCCACGAACGGCTCTGTCCGCATGACCCGACACAGCCGCCCCACCGCGCACCTAAAAAGGCCAAAGTTTTTTGGTTCTTTTTTTCAAAAAAGAACATCTTCCTTCCCTCTCCCGGAGGTGCCCCATGGATACCTTGCCTGCCCGGCACAGACTGGACGTGGACGACTATCATCGCATGGCAGACGCCGGAATTCTTGGCGAGGATGACCGCGTCGAGTTGATCGACGGGGACCTGATCGACATGGCGCCGATCGGCCAGGGCCACGCTGCCGTTGTGAGCGGTTTGAACGAGGCGTTCGTCCTGGCATGCGCGGGCCGCGCGATCGTGTGGCCGCAAAGCCCCATCAGGCTGAACCGGACCACCGAGCCGCAGCCGGATCTGGCAGTGCTGCGCCGGCGCGCGGATTTCTACGCCACGGGCGAGCGGCCTGGCCCCGCGGATGTTTTGCTCGTGGTCGAAGTGGCTGACACGTCGCTCCGTTTCGACCGGACGGTGAAACTGCCCCTCTACGCACGCGCGGGCATCGGCGAGCTGTGGATCATCGACCTCCCACGCCGCGTGCTGGATGCCTACCGGAAGCCGGCGGGAGATGGATACGGCGAAAACACCACCCATCACGCGGGTGACAGCGTTGCGCTTGCCTTGGCGCCGGACATCAGCGTGCGGCTTGAGCTGATGTTCGGGTAGCGGCCCGGGATGCCTGCAAGACAGACTCTTCTTTTCTGAAGAAAAGAAGCAAAAGACTTTTGCCTGTGCTGTCGCGGACCGCACCGGCAGCGCACGCCAAGGGCAAACGTTGCTTGGTTCTTTTTTTCGAGAAAAGACCACTCTTTCTTGCCTGATCTCCGCCTAAATCCTCACACGGCAAGGCCCCTTCAAAATGCTGATCATGCCGTTCGCGCGCGCTATCCGGCCCCGCGCCGGATGAGCTGGCAGAACCGTCTGCTCACATGGGCGCTGCGTCGTTGGGTCAAGCCGAATTCGCTGCGCCCGCAGGATGTTGCCGCCTCCCGCGCGCTGACCCAACGCATGCCGTTTGCCGCAAGGCTTGCGCCGGGCTGGCGTATTCGGGCCGGCACCGGCGCGGCACGCAACGGTGAATGGATCGAGCCGATTGCGCCGGATGATCCCGCGCGGACGCGATGCATCCTCTATTTCCACGGTGGCGCCTATATCTCCATGTCGGCACGCACCCATCGCGCGATCACCTCGCGGCTCGCCGCAGGCAGCAATGCCGTTCTTTTCGCGCCGGATTACCGGCTGGCGCCCGAGCATCCATTTCCGGCAGCGCTCGAGGATGCGATCGCCGCCTATCGCGCCGTTATCGAAACGGGCATCCCGGCCGGCCAAATTGCGGTCGCCGGCGACTCGGCAGGCGGCGGCCTCGCCCTTTGCCTTCTTCTCGCGCTGCGTGACGCGGCCATGAAGCTGCCGGCCGCAGCAGTACTGTTCTCGCCATCCACCGATCTGGCCGCCACCGGACCGAGCATTGTCGATAACAGCGAGGCCGATGCGATGTTTTTCGGTCCCTGGATCGCTGCGGTGACGCAGCACTACCTGGGCGGCACGCCGGCGACAAATCCCCTTGCCTCGCCCCTCTACGGCGATCTCACCGGGCTGCCGCCATTGCTGATCCAGGTGGGCGACACTGAAGTACTGCTGGATGATTCGCGGCGCCTGCATGAAAAGGCCCGGCGCGCCGGCGTTCAGTCGAGGTTGCAGCTGTGGCCAGGCGTGCCGCATGGCTGGCAGATCTTCGCATCTTTCCTGCCGGAGGCGCGCGCGGCGCTGCGTGATGCCGGCACCTTCCTTCGCGCACAGCTCGCTGCGAGCAAGACATCCTCGTGATGACGTGAGTCTTGGCTGACGCATGGACGGACCGGAACGGGAACCTCGTCAGTCAGGTTGACACAAAAGAGAGCCAGGCTGAAACAAAAGAAAGGCCTTCTTTTTTGAAAAAAAGAAGCAAAAAACTTTTGTTCCTGGGGCCGTGCAACCGGGACTTGCATTTCCGCAATCGGCAGTTTGTTATGATGGCGTGACAGTTGCGGATACGCCATGAGCCTTGCCTCCATCCGCAGCTTCGCCTTCTCGGGTATCGAAGCGGTGCCCGTGGACGTGCAGGTGCAAATCTCCTCCGGCCTGCCGGCGTTCCTGGTCGTCGGCCTGCCAGACAAGGCCGTGGGCGAAGCCCGCGAACGCGTCCGCGCCGCCCTCACCGCCATGGGACTCTCGCTGCCGCCACGCCGCGTGCTGATCAACCTCGCCCCCGCCGACCTGCTGAAGGAAGGCTCGCAGTTCGACCTCCCCATGGCACTCGCCGTGCTTACCGCCATGGACGTACTGCCACGCGAAGACATCTCCCACTACGCCGCCATCGGCGAACTCTCGCTGGATGGCACGCTCAACCCCGTCGCCGGCGTGCTGCCGGCCGCCATCGGCGCCGGCCTGCTGGAACTCGGCCTCATCTGCCCAGGCTGCCAGGGCGGCGAAGCCGCCTGGGCCGGCAGCGTGGACGTGCTGGCCCCACCCGACCTGCTCTCCCTGATCAACCATTTCCGCGGCTCCCAAGTCCTGACCCCGCCCGACACCTCGGGCCTCGCCGCCGCGCCGGCGCCGCCGGACCTCGCCGATGTCAAAGGCATGCAAACCGCCCGCCGCGCGCTGGAAATCGCCGCCGCCGGCGGCCACAACCTGCTCCTTGTCGGCCCACCCGGTGCCGGCAAATCCATGCTCGCCGCCCGCCTGCCCGGCCTGCTGCCCGATCTGACCCCCGCCGAAGCGCTCGAGGTCAGCATGATCCACAGCGTCGCCGGCATGCTGGAAGGCGGCCGGCTGCTCAAACGCCCGCCCTTCCGCGAGCCCCATCACGGCGCCAGCCAGGCCGCCATGGCCGGCGGCGGCAGCCGCGCCCGCCCCGGCGAAGTCAGCCTCGCCCATCGCGGCGTGCTCTTCCTCGATGAACTCCCCGAATTCCCCCGCCAGGTGCTGGAAGTGCTCCGCCAGCCGCTGGAATCAGGCCATACCACCGTGGCCCGCGCCGCCGCCCACATCACTTACCCCGCCCGCTTCCAGCTGATCGCCGCCATGAACCCCTGCCGCTGCGGCCACCTCGGCGATGCCGACCGCGAATGCGGCCGTGCGCCCCGATGCGGCGAAGACTACCTCTCCCGCATCAGCGGCCCCCTGCTGGACCGCATCGACCTCACCATCCATGTGCACCCCGTCAGCGCCGCCGATCTCTCGCGCGCCCCGCCCGGCGAATCCAGCGAAGCGATCGCCACCCGGGTTGCCGCCGCCCGCGCCGCCCAGCGCAGCCGCGGCACCCTCAACGCCGAAGCCGACGGAACCCGAATCCACATCGCGGAAGATGCCCGCACCCTGGCCGAACAAGCCATGACCCGCCTCCACCTCTCGCCGCGCGGCTTCACCCGCGTGCTCCGCGTCGCCCGTACCATCGCCGACCTCGCCCGGGCCCCTGCCGTGCGCCGCGCGGACATCGCCGAAGCGCTCGCCTTCCGCCACCGCATCCCAGGCCGCAGTGAAATGCCCGCGCTGCGCAAGGCGGCGGGCTGAGAGGAAGGCTCCCGACCCCGCGCCGGGGCCGTCCTCTCCACTTGAGTTCCGCCCGCCCCGCCTCATGTTGCGCTGCACTCAGACTTTCGGCTAACGTCCGTCCGCCAAGCTGGATCGGTCTGCCTGCCTACGCACTCCTCGAATCATGTCACGTCCTTCAAGGGCGACCGGAGACACAATGATTCAGATTTCCTACGTAAGCTCATCCGCGCAGCCCATGCATACGACGGACCTGGTCGATCTCTTGCAGCAATGCCTGAAGAACAATGCGGCCGAGGGCATCACCGGCATGCTGCTCTACGGCAATGACACGTTCCTGCAAACGCTGGAGGGCGAAGCCGGCGTGATCGATGCACTCTATGACAAGATTCTGCACGATCCGCGGCACACCCAAATCAGATGCCTCTACCGCAAGCCGATCGAACAGCGCCGGTACGCGGAATGGAGCATGGGCTTCAAGCACGTCTCCGATGAAAGCCTTCACAATCTGGAGGGTTTGAAGAATTTCGGCCAGCAGGATTTCACCTACGACTACCTGACGGAGCATGAGGGCGTCGCCGACAATCTCATGAGCCACTACGCCTACTGGGATCCCCTGGTGCGGGCGATCGACGAACGCGACCAGAAGATCAGGCACATGGAGAAAAACCTCGCCCGCGCGCACGGCCAGGTGGATGTTGCCTCGCTCGTGCTGGAAAACCTGCTTCAGGCGGAGGGCGAGGAGAGCCTGGGGGAAAATCAGGGGAGGCTGTGCAGGCTGGCGCTGGAGACATTGAGAAAAGGGTAAGGTCTTCTTTTTTGAAAAAAAGAAGCAAAAAACTTTTACCTGTTGGACCCGACACATGGCCAGCGACCCGGCTTAAGGAATGGCAGTGTCTGGGTTCTTTGTTTTAGAGCGGACCATCTTACTGAGTTCCACTGCCACATCTGCAATCACGCCCGCCCACGCATTCGGCGCTGCCTGCCGGAAAATCCGCATCGTCGGATACCAGGGGCTATCCGCCCGCCCGCGCATCCAGCGCCAGCACGCATCGTATCGCGTCAGCAGCCATACTGGCTTGCCCATGCCGCCGGCCAGGTGCGCGCAGGATGTATCCACGCTGATCACCAGGTCCAGTTGCGCCACGATCGCCGCCGTATCGGCAAAATCCGTGATCCTTCCTGCCATGTCCACAATGTCCAGCCCCGGCGGGCAATCCGCCGGCGCGCCCGGTTGCAGCGAGTACAGCCGGATCAGCCCTGCCTGGCACAATGGCGCGAGCGGCGCGAACGCCGCCAGTGCCACAGACCGCCTGCGGTCCATCACCTGCACATGCGGCAGGCCCGGCCGCGCGCCGCCCGCCCATACCAGCCCCACACGCAGCGCCCCGCCGGCATCGGCCAAGCCATGCGCCGCCACCAGCGCCGGATCGGCCCGCAGATAGGGTGATGCCGGCGCCAGCGCGGCCTCGCTGGGCGCGAAAATCTCACCGAGATTCATCAGCGGGCAATGCAGGTCGATCGCCGGCCGCGCCTGCCCATCGGTGATCACCAGTTCCACGCCCGGCAGCCCCTGCAACAGCCGCAGCAGCGGCGGTTGCACGCGCAGCACCACGCGGGCCCCGCGCGCCGCCACCATCGGCGCGAAGCGCACGAATTGCAGCGTATCGCCCAACCCTTGTTCGGCATGCAGCAGGATCGTCCGCCCCGCCGGCTCCTCACCCGCCCAGAGCGGCATCGGATAGGGCGGCATCGGCGTTGCCTTCAGGCGCCAGCGCGCCGCGTATTCCCGCCAGCCACGGGCGAAATCCCCGGCGGCCAGCAGCGTCGTCGCCCGCCCCAGCCAGGCCTCCGGCAGGTCCGGCGCCGCCGCGATGGCCGCATCGGAAACGCTCAGCGCCGCCGACAGCGCCCCTGCCGCCTCCAGCGACCGCGCCAGATTGGTCAGGAACCCGCCATGCCCTGGCGCCAGCGCCAGCGCACGCCGGTAGCTGGAAGCCGCCTCCGCGAACTGCCCCAGATCATGCAGCACGCTGCCCAGGATGTTATGCGCTTCGGCCAGCGCCGGCCCGGTGTGCACCGCGTGGCACGCCGCCTCATGCGCCGCCGCCGTCTCGCCCAACTCCTGCAGCCGGGTCGCGAGGTTCACCCAGGCCGCGGCAAACCCGGGATCGATCCTTACCGCCCGCAGCAGCGAGACTGCCGCCTCCATTTTCTTGCCGTCCGCCGCCAGTGCCACGCCAAGATTGTAATGCCCGACCGCGAAATCCGGCCGCAGCCGCACCGCCTCGGCCAGCGCGGACGCTGCCTCACCCGGCCGCCCCGCCCGGATCAGCGCAATGCCTGCCCGGCTCCATCCCTGCGCATCACCTGTCGCCGGCATCGCATGATCCGTCACCGGCCGATCCGTTTTCGGCCCCCGCCGCGCGTTGGCATGGCCCAGAGCGCGTGTGCGATGTGGCATGGGCGCATCCAAGCCGATCTTGTTGAGCAATTCGTTAACCGCAACGATCCCGCGCTTTACCATTGCTCAAGATTTGCGGAGCAATATCCCCGTATCGGCAAAAACGCCGGGGCACTCAGCAGGGAAACCTGGAAAACCTCCAGGAAGGACAACACACACATGTCCAACCTCGTTCTCGAGTTGCGTCAGGGCGACATGATGGTCGTCAACGGCGCCGCCATTCGCTTCCGCACCCGCAGCCGCATCGAACTCACGGCCCATGCCCGCTTCCTCTTCGGCCGCCAGATCATGGCGCCAAAGGAGGCCGATACTCCCGCACGGCGGATCTACTTCGCCCTGCAAACCGCCTATATCGGCGATGAGCAGGAGCGGAAAAGTGGCCTGGCGGACGCGGAAATCCTGATCGAGGATTTCAAGGGCGCCACCACCTCGCCATCGGCCGTCGCTTTGCTCGACAGTGCGCTCAGTCTCGCCCGCGCCGACAAATGCTACCACGCCCTGCGCCTCGCCCGCCGCGTTGTTCGCCATGAGGATGCCGTGCTCGGCCGCACCGAAGGCACATTCCACGGCGTAAAACCGCAAGACGCCCTATCCGCTTAGCGCCGCTTGAACCGATGGCGCCGGCTCGGCGGTCCCAACATAAGGAACGCAATCGACGGAGCGAGGCCAGGTTTTGAAAGGTGGTTTTAGCACCTATGCAAACAGCGAGAGAACGCTGCCCGAGCTGCTGTCATTGCTGTCGTCACTCACCGATTGCGGATCCAGGATGGAGAGCACGCTGTCCCCGCTGGTGTCGGTCCCGTCGGAATACAGCGAGGCGAGCGTTCCGGGCGCCGGCGTCGAATCCGAATTGCTCGTCTGTTGCGCGAGATACTGCTCGGCGATTTGCTTCACATAGGACGGCGTCTTCAACTGAGAAACCTTGATGCTCTGTTGCAGCAGCGCCGTCTGCTGGTTGAACTCCAGCGCGCCGAAATCGTCGTACGGCACCCCGGTGGTCGCCACCGCCACTTGCAGCAGGTTGGGATCCGCCTGCAGCTGCGTCAGTGTCGTGATCGAGGATGCTTCGCGCGTGAAATACAACGCATTTCCCAAACCCGCCGCCTGGCTATTCACATTTTGTTCAAACGTGTTGGTGGTATAGGCCTGCACCAGCTGCGCGCGTGTCGCGGCGGTGGCGAAGGGCGGCGTTGTCCAGTCGGACATCGCCTGGGCGAACAGCGTGTATTGCGGATTGGCGAGCTGCTGGGAGAGCGAATTCTTCGCCGCGGGATTCTGCGTCATCAACTGCTTCAGCAGCGCCGTGTCATTGATGCTGGATTGCAGGTTGAACGCCCCCAGCACCACGCTCAGTACCTTGTAGTTCTTCAGCAATTGCGCGGGCGTGGTGATATCGGCGGCATTCTTGTTGAAATACGCGATCAGCGTGCTCGCCTGCGGGTCGGCCTTCAGCGCGGCGGTGGCATCCGCCGTCTCATGCGCCGCATATTGCTCGTACAGGGAAATGGGCGAAAAGCCGATACTGCCGCTCATGTGCCTTTCCAGACTTTATGATCCCGCCCGCAATCTACGCGCCCGCGCTAAACGCAACCTTAAACTTTCCCTGCTCAGGATGGCGGTGTCGAAAACCTGATCGGGAAAAACCCAAATGTCACTCTTCTCCATCAACACCAATCTTGGCGCGCTGGCGGCCTTGCAGTCGCTGGATCAAACGCAGCAGGCGCTCACCACGGCGCAGAACGAGGTTTCCACCGGCCAGAGCGTCGGCTCGGCGGCGGCAAACCCGGCGATCTACTCGATCTCCAACACCATCAACGCCAATATCGCCGGCCTCTCGGCGGTGTCGGATTCGCTCAATTTCGGGGCGCAGATCGTCGCCACGGCCAGCAGCGGCATCGGCAGCATCACCAGCGTGCTCGCCAATCTACAGCAGACCGTCACCTCGTCGGGCCAGACCGGCATTAACCTCACCACGCTGCAAGCCGCTGTCTCCGCCGATCTCACGGCGATCGACGAATACGCCTCGCAAGCCACCTTCAACGGCGTCAACCTGCTCGATCCCTCGGTGGCCAGCGGCAACTCGGGCTCGCTGAACGTGGTGCAGGGTCTGGATGGCTCGGTCTATACTGTCGCCAATCAGGGCAGCGCGGTCTACACCGGCTCGGGCACCGCTTCCAGCCTCAGCCAGGCGCTGGGCATTTCCGGCCTGAACGTCACTCAGCCAGGCATCCAGGTCTCGTTCAACGATAGCCTGGACCTGGGCAGCTTCAGCTCCGCCAGCAGCCTTACCAACCCGCTGTCCAGCGGCAACGCGGTGTTCCAGATCACCACCGGCCTGGGCACCAGTGCCAGCCCGAGCGAGACCTACAACTTCGAATTCACCGATGCCAACAACACCAGCGTCACCACCCTGCAATCGGCGCAGACCAATTCGTCCACCGCCAATTCGCAGGTGATCGACGTCGCCATCGATACCTCCACCCAATCCACCAACCAGATCATCGGTGCGCTGGTCAGCGCCATCCGGGGCGCCGGCTTCGCCGTCTCCCAAAACACCGATGGTTCGCTCAACATCTCCGGGGCCGACCCCACGAGCGGGGCGGCAATCGCCAGTGCCTCCTTCGGCAGCGTCGATGCCGGCACGCTCGGCTCCAGCAACATCACCGAGGAGGCGTCAAGCACAACCGCCCAAAACTACAACGGCGTTTCCATCGTCGGCTCGGCGGAGGCGGCCACCACAAACCTGGTCAGCACGGTGCAAAGTGCCATCACCGCGGCCAACACCATCTCCGCCACGCTCGGCGCCGCCACCGACCAGATCACCGGCTTGCAGAGCTTCACGAGTTCGCTCAGTTCGGCGCTCACCGCCGGCGTCGGCGCGCTCACCGATGCGGATCTCGCCGCGGAATCGGCCAAGCTCACCTCACTGCAAACCAAGCAGCAGCTTGCCACGCAATCGCTCTCGATCGCCAACAAGCAGCCGCAATCCCTGCTCACCCTGTTCCAGGGCCTGTAAGTCTGAGTTACGCCTGAACCACAGCCGGCGGCGGCAGACCTGTCCCGCCGGCTGTTCCTTGTCCCGCTTCTCCTCAGGAGGCAGAAATGCGGCAGGCCGCAGCGCAATACCAACGCACCAGCGCCACCAGCCTCGCCGGGCGCCCCACGGAATGTGCCGCCTTCAACATGGTCATCCGCGATCTGTCCGAATGCACGCCCGGCCCCACGCGTCTGGCGGCCCTGGGGCGCAACCACGCGCTGTGGTCCCTGCTCGTGAAGGATCTCTCGCTTGGCGACAATGCCTTGCCCGAGGGGCTGAAGGCCAGTCTGATACGCCTCGGCCTATGGTCGATGCGCTACAGCACGCTTGCCATGCTGCGTGATCTCTCGCTCCAGCCGCTCATTGAGGTGAACCGCAACCTGCTGGAAGGCCTGCTGGCCCAGCAATCCACGCCGGCGGCCGCGGGCGCACCCGCGACCGCGCCCTCACGACCCGTGTGACCGTGTGGCGCCTCAGATGTCCGCGCTGCTGCTTCCGGCTGGCACACCGGCCGCGGCGGCCAGACGATAGGCATCCAATTGCTGCTGCGATGGGATGGAGTTCGTCAGCGTGCCGCTGGAATCGAAGAACTGCAGAACCACCCGGTTCAGGCCTGGGGCCACGGTCAGCCGGGGATTAGGCAGCTCCGCCGCGGGCGAGGTCGCCGCCTCCGCTGAGCTGGCCCCGGACGCAGCCTGCCCCGTGCGCCCGGCTGAAGCAGCCAGCGACACCGGCTCCGCCGCAGGCACGCTACTCAACGCGCCAGACAGGTCACTCGATGCGACATTCGACACGGCATTGGTGGGAATGTTCGGCGCAAGAGTCGATTGTATGGACGATTGTATGGTCGATTGTATCGTCGATTGTATGGTCGACATGGGGTTTGGTCCTCCTTCCAGGTGCCATTTTGGCGCCGCGGCGGGTCAACCCGATCATGCCGACCAACAGGTAAAGGAACCGGAAATAACCTGCTGATTTTCCGGCCAGAACCGGCAATCACGCAAAAGAAATCGCGTGCCCCGATTTCGCCATATTCGGGCCCGCCCGCCGCCGCAGTGCAGCGTCTTATTGCCTCCAGCGCTGGTTGACAGCCGGCACTTCGGGGAACGCCATCATGACCACGCATGACGCTGCCAATCAAAACCTGCCCCTGGCCCGCCCGCACCGTCACATGTTCCACCCGGCCACTCTGCTGGCCATTGCCCTTGCCGCTGGCATCAGCTTCGGCATCTGGGCCGCCGCAAATCAGAAGCAACCGGTGCCCGATTACACCGGCGAGATCGCCGGCCTCGCCTTTTCCCCCTACCACCGCGGCGAAACCCCCGAGGAAGGCCGCTTCGCCACTCCGGCCGAAATCCGCGGCGACCTCGAAAAGGCCAGCGAGGTCACCGGCCGCATCCGCACCTACACGGTGGCCAACGGCCAGGATGCCATCCCCGCCTTGGCCGCAGACCTGCCGCTCCAGGTCACCCTCGGCGCCCTCATCAGCCCGAAGCGGGACGCGGACGAGGCTGAGGTGAAGCGCCTGATCGAGGTGGCGAATGCCAGCCCGAATGTCGACCGCGTTCTCGTCGGCAACGAGGTCACCTTTCGCGGCGACCTGACCGTCCCCGAACTGACCGCCTATATCGACCAGGTGCGCGCCGGCGTGCACGTGCCGGTCTCCACCGCCGAGCAATGGTGGGTGTGGCTGAAATACCCCGAGCTTGCCAATCATGTGGACTACATCACCATCCATCTCCTCCCCTACTGGGAGGGGCTGAAGATCGACGACGCCCTGGCCTACAGCGTCGACAAACTCGACCAGGTGCAGCGCGCCTTCCCCGGCAAGAAGATCGTCATCGGCGAGGTCGGCTGGCCCAGCAACGGCGTCGCCATCGGCGGTGCCCAGGCCAGCCGCGTCAACCAGGCGCTCTTCCTCCGCCAGTTTTTCAATATCGCTCAGGCGCGCCATCTCGACTATTTCGTCATGGAAGCCTTCGACCAGCCCTGGAAAACCAGTTTCGAGGGCCGCGCGGCCGGCTACTGGGGCATGTTCGATCTGGATCGCCACGCCAAATGGTCCATGACCGGCCCCGTGCAGGAAACCCCGGGCTGGATGGGCTGGGCCGGCATCAGCATCGCCGCCGCCGCCTTGGCCGCCGCGCTTTTGCTCTCCCGCCGCCCGGATATCAGCTTTCCCGGCAAGCTGCTGGTGGCCGGCATGGCGCAGGGGTTCGGGTCCGTGTTCGCCCTGGTGCTGCTCGCCATGGCCGGCAAATATCTCTCGCATGGGGCTGAAATCATCTGGGGCACGCTGGCCGCCGGCCAGGCGCTGCTGCTGTTCCTGCTGATGGCCGATAGTTTCGAGCTCGCCGAAACCGTCTTCGGCCGGCTCCGCCGCCGCCACCCGGTGATTATCCCCGCAGCAGCCGAAACACTTCTGCCCAAGGTCAGCATCCACCTGCCCATCTGCAACGAACCGCCGCACATGGTCCGCGCCACGCTGGATGCCCTCGCCCGGCTCGACTATCCGGATTTCGAGGTGCTGGTGATCGACAACAACACCATGGACCCCACCCTGTGGGAGCCGGTCGCCGAACATTGTGCCCGCCTGGGCGCCCGCTTCCGCTTCTTCCATCTCGGCCGCTGGAAGGGTTTCAAGGCCGGCGCGCTGAACTTCGCCCTCGGCCAGACCGCGCCGGATGCCGAGGTGATCGGCGTGATCGACAGCGACTACCTCGTGGATGAGGACTGGCTGCGCTGCATGGTGCCGCAATTCGCCAACCCGCGCGTGGGCTTCGTGCAATCCCCGCAGGACTACCACGACAATGACGGCAGCTTCTTCAAGCGGCTGATGTTCTGGGAATATGCCGGGTTCTTTCATCTCGGCATGGTCAACCGCAACGAACGCAACGCCATCATCCAGCACGGCACCATGAGCCTGGTCCGCCGCAGCGCGCTGGAGCAGGGCGGGAACTGGTCCGAATGGACCATCACCGAGGATGCCGAACTGGGCCTGCGCCTGTTCCGCGCCGGCTGGGAAGCCGTCTACTCCCCCCGCAGCTTCGGCCGCGGGGTGATGCCGGACGATTTCGCCGCCTTCCGCAAGCAGCGCTTCCGCTGGGCCTATGGCGCCATGCAGATCGTGCGCGGCCATGCCGGCGCGCTGCTGAACCCCTTCAACCGCGAGCTGACCACCGGCCAGCGCTGGCACTTTGTCACCGGCTGGCTGCCCTGGGTGGGCGATGCGCTGGGCCTCGCCTTCCTGATCATGGGCCTGGCCTGGTCCGTGGGCCTGATCGTGGCGCCCATGCGCTTCGAATTCCCGATCGTTCTGTTCATGATCCCCTCGATCGGGTTGTTCTTCTTCAAGCTCGCCCAGATCTTTGCCCTCTACGGTGCGAAGGTGCCCTGCGGCTGGGCCGATCGCCTGGGTGCGGCCATCGCCGGCCTGGCGCTGAGCCACACCATCGGCAAAGCGGTATGGAAGGGCCTGTTCATCCGCTCGGCCCCCTTCCTGCGCACGCCGAAGATGGAAAATGCTCCCGCCTTCATCCAGGGCCTGGTCATGGCCCGCGAGGAAGCCGTGCTGCTGCTCCTGAGCTGGACCGCCATGGTCGCCGTCGGCTGGGTGCACCACATGGCGACGTGGGAAGCCCGGCTCTGGTGCGCTGTCCTGCTCACCCAGTCCCTGCCCTATCTCGCCGCCGTCACCGTCTCCCTCGTCGCCGCGTTCCCTCGGGCACAGGTGCAGGTTGCCAGGTGTCACGTGTCAGAAACTGACGGCATGCAACTGGCGACGGGCGACTGAGAGGCAGTTGCCACTTGCCAGTTCCCTGTGGCTCAGACACTGGAAACTGGCACCTGAAAACTGAAGACGGGCTCATGAGCAATATTCCCCCTCTCGCCATCCTGCTTGGTGCGGCCGGCATCATCCCCTTCGCGGTCTTCGCTATCCTGGCCGTCAGCAGCAGCCCGGACCGCGCTTTTGCCGCCGCCGAGGGCCTGGTCGGCTACGGCGCCGTCATTCTGGCCTTTCTCGGCGGCGTTCACTGGGGCTTCACGCTGGCCGAACCGGGCGAGGGCCGGGCCGTGCGCGCCAGGCTCTCGCTCGGTGTCGTGCCCTCACTGATCGGCTGGGCGGCGCTGCTCTGCGTCATCGTCGCCCTGCCGGTGCTGAGCCTCGCCATCCTCATCGCCGGCTTCGTCGGCGTGCTCGTGGTAGAAACCCGCGCCCAGAAGCGCGACCTGATGCCCCCGGGCTACATGGCCTTGCGCTGGGTCATCTCGGTGATCGTCATCGCCATCCTCACCACGGTGCTTGTGCTCCGCCTGGTGGGAGCACATGTCCTTCTCTAAAGAATGTCTTTATTTTGGGAAAATTTTGTGCTTCATGAGACGGGCATTTTAGGAAGATGGAAACTTATCATGGCTGACGCGGTCATTATTCCTTTCCCGGCCCCTGCTGTGCGCAGCACGGACCAGGAGCGCCTTCGCCTCGCGCTGGCGGATCTTCAATCCGCCCTGACGGAGCAGAAGAAGGCGCTGAGCGACTGGCGTTTCGCCATGACGGAGCTGGGTATCGGCGTCGCCGGCCTCGGCCAGGCTCTCGGCAGTTACCAGAACAGCCTCGCCGACGTCGAACACCACTTGGGCGATCTGAGGTCCGAAGCCGTCAAACTCGAAGCCTGGGCCGACCAGGCGCTTGAGCGATAAAAGACATTTGCTTTTTTCTTGGAAGAAAGAAGACACTCCTGTCTTCTGAGAAAAAAGCAAGGAAAAGAGCGCCCTTCAAAACCCGTCATGGCGGGTCGGATGGTGCTCTAATCCGCAGCGTCAGCCATCTCGCCCGGCTTGCCATGCGCCACCCGGCGCATGGCATCTTCCACGTGGCGGCTGAACACGTATTCGGCCGGCCGCTGCTTATCCAGCGGGATCTCCGGCGCCATCTCTCCCTCCAGCTTCGGGCCGCGCAGCAGCACCCGCGCGATCTTCAGCGGGTTCTTCACCGAATCGACCACCGAGGTCGCCTCGTAGCCGGAATGCACCATGCAATCGGCGCATTTTTCGTAATTCCCGGTGCCGTAACTGTCCCAGTCGGTGGTCTCCATCAGCTCGGTGAACGTCTTGGCGTAGCCCTCGCCCAGCAGGTAGCAGGGCCGCTGCCAGCCGAATACATTGCGCGTCGGGTTACCCCACGGCGTGCAATGGTATTCTTGATTTCCCGCCAGAAAATCGATGAACAGCGGGCTTTGACCGAACTTCCAGCCGCGGCCTTTGCCGCGCTTGAGAATGTCGCGGAACAACTGCTTGGTCTTCTGCCGGCCGAGAAAATGCGCCTGGTCCGGCGCACGCTCATAGGCGTAGCCCGGTGACGTCATGATGCCGTCGATGCCCATCGCCGTCACATCATCGAAAAACGCCGCCACCCGCTCCGGCTTCGCCCCATCGAACAGCGTGCAGTTGATCGAAACCCTGAATCCGCGCCGCTTGGCCTCCTTGATCGCCGCGATCGCCCGGTCATACGTGCCCGTCTGGCTCACCGCCTGATCGTGCATGTCGCGGTCGCCATCCAGGTGAATGTCCCAGGTGAACGAAGGGTGCGGCTTGTACTGATCGATCTTCTTCTCGAGCAACAGCGCATTGGTGCACAGATAGATGAACTTGCCGCGCGCCAGGATCTTCTCGACGATCTCCGGCATCTCCTTGTGGAGCAGCGGCTCGCCGCCGGCGATGGAAACCACCGGCGCGCCGCATTCATCCACGGCCTCCAGGCATTCCTGCACGCTCAGCCGCTGGTTCAGGATCGGCGCCGGGTAATCGATCTTGCCGCACCCGCCGCATGCCAGATTGCAGCGGAACAGCGGCTCCAACATCAGAACCAGCGGATAGCGCTTGCGCCCGGCCAGGTGCTGCTTGACCACATAAGCACCGACCTGGATGACCTGCTTCAACGGAACCGACAATCCACATACTCCCGCGCGTATCGCGATGACGACCGACCCAGCCGCACATTGGGGGACGGCACCCAAGATGCCACCCTGGTACGTTCACCCATATCGCATTGCGCTGCAAAAGGAACAACATAGACGCGCAAATAGCGCGGTTTCCCGGCAGTTCTGCGGCTTTCAGGACACAGCGGGTACGGTATAAGAAAGGAAAGAAAGGTCTTCTTTTTTGAAAAAAAGAAGCAAAAAACTTTTCTCCCTTGAGTCGGGTGCTGGCCTCAGCAACCGACTCAAAAGGCAAAAGTTTTTTGGTTCTTTTTTTCAAAAAAGAACATTCTTCCTTCCTTCATGACCACCAAACAACGCGCCGACCTCCTGCTCACCGACCGCGGCCTCGCCGAAAGCCGCACCCGTGCCCAGGCCCTGATCCTGGCCGGCCGAGTCTTCTCCGGCGAGCGCCGCGTGCAGAAAGCCGGCGACCTTCTGCCCGCCGGCGCGCCCCTGGAACTGCGCGGCCAGGACCACCCCTGGGTCTCCCGCGGCGGCCTGAAGCTGGACCACGCGCTCACCCATTTCGCGCTCTCGCCCGCCGGCCGCCACTGCCTGGATATCGGCGCCTCCACCGGCGGCTTCACGGATGTGCTGCTGCATCACGGTGCCACGCATGTCACCGCCATCGATGTCGGCCACGGCCAGCTCGCCTGGAAGCTCCGGCAGGACCCACGCGTGACAACGCTGGAAAAAACCAACGCCCGGCACCTGACACGAGACCACATCCTCGCCCAAGCTCAGGCTCTCGTGTGCGACGCCAGCTTCATTGGCCTGCGCACGCTTCTGCCGGCCCCGCTTGCCCTGTGCGCCCCCGGCGCCTGGGCGGTGGCATTGATAAAACCGCAATTCGAAGCCGGGGCCGCCCATGTCGGCAGCAAGGGCGTGGTGCGAGACCTCGAAATTCATGCCCAGGTATGCGAAACCATCCGCGCCTGGTGGTCATCCCTCCCCGGCTGGTCCGTGCTCGGCATCACGGAGAGCCCGATCACCGGGCCTGAGGGCAACCGCGAATTCCTCATCGCGGCGACCCAATCGTAGCAAGAAAGGCCTTCTTTTTTGAAAAAAAGAAGCAAAAAACTTTTATTATTCAGGTACGCACCGTTCAGAATATCCGACACCCTGGTGAAGGCGAACAGGCAAAAGTTTTTTGCTTCTTTTTTTCAAAAAAGAAGACCTTCCTTCCTTATAAACCCACCCCCCAGCACCCTCTCCCCCTGATACATCACGCATCCCTGCCCCGGCGCCGGCAGCGCCGCCTCCTCCAGCTCGACACGCGCGCCATCGCCCTGCCGCGTCACCACGGCGGGCCGCATCGTATCGCGCGCGCGCAGTTTCACCGTGCAGCGCAGGCCGGAAGCCGGCGCATCCGCCAGCCAGTTCACCTCCCGCAAACGAAAGCTGCGCGTTCCCGTCTTGCGTGGCCCAACCACCACGCGCCGCGTACCTGGCTCCAGCGCCACCACCACCTGCGGCGCGCCGCCATCCTCGCCAGCCGTCCCCAGCCGCTTCGCCTGACCCACCGTATAGCGGGCCACACCCTGATGCTGCCCCAGCACCCGCCCATCGCGCGACACGATCTCGCCCGGCGCGGCCGCCTCCGGCCGCAGCCTGCCCACAAGATCGGCATAGCTGCCGTTCGGCACGAAACAGATATCCTGGCTGTCCGGCTTTTCCGCCACAGCAAGGCCGAGCCGCGATGCCGCCGCCCGGGTCGCCGCCTTGTCCGGCATATCGCCCAGCGGAAACCGGCAGAACGCCAACTGCTCCCGCGTGGTGGCGAACAGAAACCAGCTCTGGTCGCGCTGCGGATCGGCCGCCCGGTGCAGCTCCGGCCCATCCCCCCCCTCTACCCGGCGGACATAATGCCCCGTCGCCAGGGCCTCCGCCCCCAGATCCCGCGCCATGCCCAGCAGATCGGTGAATTTCGGCCCCTGGTTGCAGCGCACGCAGGGGATCGGCGTCTCCCCTGCCGCATACGAGTTGGCAAAATCCTCGATCACCGAAGCGCGGAACCGCGCCTCCGCATCGATCACGTAATGCGGAATACCCAGCCTGTCCGCCACCGCGCGCGCATCATGGATATCCTGCCCGGCGCAGCATGCCCCCTTTCGCCCCGTCGCCTGCCCATGGTCGTACAGCTGCAAGGTGATGCCGATCACCTCATGACCGGCCTCCGCCAGCAACCCCGCGACGACGCTGCTGTCCACCCCCCCGGACATCGCCACAACTACGCGCACGCTCACTCACCCCTCGGTCCCGGATCAGGAACTCTTCGCGCCCATCGTCGCCGGCTGCACATCCACGGTTACATTCAGCGTCGTATAGCCCGGCTGACCTTTGATAATCAGCTCGGCCGTGAATGAATCATGCCCCACATAGCCCGGGGTCGCCACGTATTCGACGCTGGTCTTGTGATTGTACTGCACCACCGCCGCGGTGCCATGCGCCGGCGTCTGCGGCTCCAGCGGCGCATCGAACGGCGCGCCCGCCGCGGTCGTCAGGGTGGCCGCGCAATACCCGCCATCGTTGCTCACCGTCATGGAAATGGCGGCCGTTCCGCCATCGGCCACGTGGAACGGCGCCACGGTGCAGGTCGCGGCTGGCGGCGGCCCCAGATGCGGCGGCAGCGGCGGCGGCGGCTCAACCACCAGCGGTGGGGGCGGCTTCGCGCATCCTGCCAGTAGTACCGCCACAAGGGCCGCATCGGCGAAGAAAGAAGCCAGCTTTCGTGCCTTCACGGGCATACTCCACAATCCAAACTACGCATGATGAACGCGCCGGAATCGACGGCGGCGCACAGCGCATAGCGTGGCAGCCCGCCCGCATCCAGAGCCAGCGCCGTGATGCACGGGCGCCACGCCCCCGCGAATATGGCTTGCGCCGCCCACGCCGTCCGGATTTATCCTCCCGCATCTTGGGCGGTCGCCCAGCCTATGCCGGCCTCAAGGGAGTTTTGTCGCAATGCGCGTTCCGCCGTTTGCCGCCTTCGCTGCCACCCTGATCGTCGCCCTGCCGCTTGGGGCAACCACCACCGCGAAACACACACGGTCCCGCGTCACGATCACCGCATCCAAGTGCGAATTCCCCTCCGAACGCACCGCGTTCGACATCGAGGGATTGAAGAGCCAGCTGATGGTCACAGCACTCGCCTGCAAAGATCAGGATAAATACAACGAGTTCATGTCCCGCTATCAGCCCGATGTGATGCGCACGGAGCATGATCTCGTCACCTATTTCAAACGCTCCTATGGCCGCGACGCGCAGAAGGCCTATGACGAGTACATCACCAACCTGGCCGACATCCAGGAGCAGGACGGTTTGAAGGCCGGCAACGCCTTCTGCGCCAATCTGCCCGCCATGTTCGACGAGGTGATGGCCCTGCATAGCTCATCCGAGCTGCACGACTTCGCCAACGCGAAAGTGATCGCCCAGCCCGTCACCTTCGAAGCCTGCGCCGAAGCCCCCCCACCTGCCCCCCACAAATCTCGCCACACCGCGCACGCCAAAAAGTCCAGCACGTAACCAACACGCAAAAGTTTTTTGCTTCTTTTTTTCAAAAAAGAAGATTCTTCTTTTCTGAAGAAAAAGAATTTCACTCGTTGGGCACGCTTTAGGCGATCAGCACCTTCTGATTGTCGCCGGGGTGGGGGGCGTGGCCGGTGGTTAGCGCTTTAGCGTAGCCGTAGAGGTAGACCATGGTTGAGGAGGGGGCATCCCAGTACTCGGCCTGATCAACCTTCACCCGCAGAATGGCGATCTCGGGATCGTCTTTCCCCTTGGGGAACCAGGTGCGCATCGCCTCGCTCCAATGCGCATGCACCAGCGCGGGATCGCGCACCACGGCGGCGGTGCCGGAGAGGGAGACGTAGTTCTGATGGTCGGCATCGGCGTAGCTCACGCCCACCTGCGCCTGCCCGGCCACTTCATCCACCTTATGGGCGGAGGCGCGGGTGAAGAAGAACAGTTCACCCTGAAAATCCTTCTGCGCGGCCACCATCGGCCGGCTGCGCAGATGCCCGCCATCCTGGCTGGTCAGCATCGCCACCTTGATGCTGCTGATCATGTCCCAGAGCTTCTTCAGCGTCTCTGCATCGGCGATCTGTGTCATGCGAAAAATCTCCCTGTCTCTCCCAGAGAAGACAATCCGCTGGCGGGAGTTTCCGCCTCCGCATACGCGGGCACCGCATGAGCACCCCCATCCCGCGCCTCACCGGGCTGCTGGAGACCGCGCTGTACGTGGCCGACCTGGCAACCTCAGAGGCCTTCTATAAACGCGTGCTCGGGTTCGAGACATTCCTGCGCGACAGCCGCATGTGCGCCATGGGCGTGCCTGGGGCCACGGTCCTGCTGCTGTTTCATCGTGGCGGCTCCGTCCAGCCTAGCACCACCGCAGCCGGCACCATCCCCGCGCATGACGGCCGGGGCACGCTGCACCTCGCCTTCGCCATTCCCCGCAACGGGCTGGACGCCTGGGCCGCGCACCTCGCCCGCGAGCGCATTGCCATCGAAAGCCGCATCACCTGGCCCGCAGGGGGCACCAGCCTGTATCTCCGCGACCCGGACCAGCATTCTGTCGAACTCGCGACACCCGGGCTGTGGCCGAATTACTGACTTGAACTTTCCCGCCAGCAGCGGGCCGATCTGTCTACTCGGACCCAGGGCGCCGATAGATTTCC
>Ga0209208_10001261_pt1 | contig 35493 bp, 34 predicted proteins | sample S1TSphfallax_3_FD_187694 | JGI IMG/M metagenome (GOLD analysis project Ga0209208, IMG submission 187694) | Host-associated microbial communities from peat moss isolated from Minnesota, USA - S1T2_Fd - Sphagnum fallax MG (SPAdes) (version 2) | ecosystem: Host-associated > Plants > Peat moss >...
GCGGGAGGAGATGGCGAGGCCTTCCGGGGTGGCGGGGCCGTGGGCGAGCTGGGCGTTGGCTCGGTTGGCAGCGAGCTGGGATTCGGACGGTTTGTTGTGTGACATGGGAGACTCCTTTAAAAATGAAATGGCCCGCAGACCGGTGGGTGCCGGCTGCGAGCCTGCTAAAACGTAGCATGGGGAGGGCGGAAAACGGTTTTTAGAAATTGGAGGGATTGGGGTTAAGTGGTTTGAAATGTAAGGATTAAAAATATTTTTGATATTTGTGAATGGCCCCGGGCGCTGAGGCGCAAAGAGTATTGACAAAATCTCACATTAGATATAGTCTAATGTTGCATGGATGCCGAAGCCATTAAGCGGTTGCTGGACGAGAGCGGCTTGCGCTGCACCCCGCAGCGCTACGCGGTGATGGCGTTCCTGATGGAGCATCACGGGCATCCCACGGCCGCCGAAATTTTCGAAGCCGTGAACAGCGTGGACCCGCGGTCTTCCCGCGCCACCACCTATAACAATCTGCGCGACTTGGTTCAGGCCGGCTTGGTGCGCGAAGTGGCTGTGGAAGGCCGCGCGGCGCGCTTTGATGCCAACGGCCTGCGGCATCATCACTTTATCTGCGACCAGTGCGGCAGCGTGGAAGACATCAAATGGCACGACGTGCCCAAGCCCGCCGCCGGCGCCTTGGGCCAGCGCGTGGTGCGCGGCTGCGAAGTTATTTTCCGGGGCCTCTGCGCGGAGTGCGCTCCGCGGCATGCTTCCGGCTGAACTCATTCATCACCCAGAAATAAGAAGAAAAGGAACATATGGAAGACACAATCAGCACTCCAGCGGGATCTCCGACTGTCACCGAAGAACCGCGCCCGAACTTGGATGCGGCGGCCAAATGCCCGTTCATGGGAGGCGTTGCCAAACGCACCGCGGGCGCAAAGTCCAACAGCGGCTGGTGGCCGAACCAGCTCAACCTCAAGATTCTGCACCAGAATTCGCCCGTGACCGATCCGATGGGCGAAGAATTCAACTACGCCGAGGAGTTTAAGACCCTCGACCTGGATGCCGTCATTAAAGACCTGCATGAATTGATGACCGCGTCCCAGGCCTGGTGGCCGGCGGACTACGGCCACTATGGCCCGCTGATGATTCGCATGGCCTGGCACAGCGCCGGCACTTACCGCATTGCCGATGGCCGGGGCGGCGCGGGTTCCGGATCTCAGCGCTTTGCTCCGCTGAACAGCTGGCCGGACAACGTCAGCCTGGACAAGGCGCGCCGCCTGCTGTGGCCCATCAAGCAGAAGTATGGCAAGAAAATTTCTTGGGCTGACCTGATGATTCTGGCGGGCAACGTGGCTCTGGATTCGATGGGCTTCAAGACCTTTGGCTTCGGCGGCGGGCGCGAAGATATTTTTGAGCCGGAAGAAGACATTTACTGGGGACCGGAAGGCACGTGGCTGGGAGACAACCGCTACACGGGCGACCGCGAGCTGGAAAATCCGCTGGCGGCCGTGCAGATGGGCCTGATTTACGTGAACCCGGAAGGCCCCAACGGCCGGCCCGATCCCGTGGGCGCGGCGCGCGATATTCGCGAAACGTTTGGGCGCATGGCGATGAATGACGAAGAGACCGTGGCCCTGATCGCGGGCGGCCACACGTTCGGCAAAGCGCATGGCGCGGCGGACGCGGGCAAGCATGTCGGTCCTGATCCGGAAGGCGCGAGCATTGAAGAGCAGGGCTTCGGCTGGAAGAATTCTTTCGGCACCGGCGTTGGCGCGGACGCCATCACCAGCGGCCTGGAAGGCGCATGGACCACCAACCCCATCCAGTGGGACAACAACTATTACGACAACCTGTTTGGCTATGAGTGGGAACTGACCAAGAGCCCGGCGGGCGCTTATCAATGGACGCCCAAGGACGAATCGGCGGCTGGCACGGTGCCGGACGCGCATGATCCCAACAAGCGCCACGCTCCCATGATGTTCACCACCGACATCGCGCTGAAGACGGACCCCAGCTATGCCCGAATTTCCAAGCGCTATCACGAGAACCCTGAGCTGTTTGCCGAGAACTTCGCCAAAGCCTGGTTTAAGCTGACCCACCGCGACATGGGCCCCATCAGCCGCTATCTGGGGCCGCTGGTTCCGGCCGAGCCGCAAATCTGGCAAGACCCGGTGCCCGCCGTCGATCATGAATTGATTGGCGAGGAAGACATTGCCGCGCTGAAGGCGAAGCTGCTGGCCTGCGGCTTGTCCATTTCGCAGTTGGCCACCACGGCCTGGGCGTCCGCCGCGACTTTCCGCGGCACCGACAAGCGCGGCGGCGCCAATGGCGCGCGCATTCGCCTGACGCCGCACAAGTATTGGGACGTGAACCAGCCTGTTGAGCTGGCGAAAATTCTGCCGGTCTACGAAGCCATCCAGAAGGACTTCGGCAAGAAGGTTTCGATTGCTGACTTGATTGTTCTGGGAGGCTGCGCGGCGGTTGAAGAAGCGGCCAAGAAAGCCGGCTATCCGGTGACGGTTCCTTTCGCCCCTGGCCGCACGGACGCGACGCAGGAACAGACTGACATGGACTCATTCGCCGTGCTGGAACCCACGTTTGACGGCTTCCGCAATTATCTCCGCAAGGGGCATTTGCGGTCGGCTGAGGAATTGCTGGTGGAGAAGGCCCGGCTGCTGACGCTGACGGCTCCTGAGATGACGGTGCTGGTTGGCGGCATGCGTGTGCTGGGCGCGAACTTTGAGCATTCCAAGCATGGCGTTTTCACGAGCCAGCCCGAGACTTTGACGAATGATTTCTTTGTGAACCTTCTTGACATGAACACGGTGTGGCAGCCTTCTTCGGCGTCTGAAGAGGTGTTTGAGGGAACTGACCGCGCCAGCGGCGAATTGAAGTGGACCGGCACGCGGGTGGATTTGGTGTTTGGTTCTAATTCGCAGTTGCGGGCGATTGCTGAGGTTTATGCTTCCAGCGATGCGAAGGAGAAGTTTGTGAAGGACTTCGTGGCGGCTTGGGTTAAGGTGATGAATCTTGACCGGTTTGATTTGAAGTAAAGCAGGGGGAGGCTCCTTTGCGGGCGCCTCCTTAACCTCCGCAAAGAAATTTCAAGGCGGACGCCCTCGCTTTTCTTGAGTGCGGTAAGAATGCTAGAAAAGTTCACTGCCGACGGGCTGCCGTTCGGCCCCAGCATGCGCATCAGGCTCTTCGCTGGATTTTCGGTCTGTTCTTCCGGACCCTGAAAGCCGAGCGTGGCGTTGACGCAGTCACGCAAGACAGCCTTCCCAGTTTCCATGTCGCCGTTCAAATAGCTTTCGACAGCCTGCCCCAAAAGCGCCTGCCGAAATTTCGGCTCTCACTGCACGCGAGCCTGAATAGTTTCTTTGAAGTCATGGGTAAGGGGCATGTTTTTTCCTATCGTCATTCTTGACAGCGCAAATGCCCTATAGCGATAATCTAATCCCGGCAGCAGCGAACGCATTGGTGATTCTGGAGTCTCGGAAATCTGTGCGCTCGATAGGGTATCCTCAGTTCACACTTTCTCCAAGTATTCCGATAGCTAAGAATGAGGGCAATATTAGGAGTTTCTCTTCTTATGATCATTTCTCCCAGCCAGTTTTTTGAAGCCTTTGAAAGTGTTGTCACCTCAAGGACGAGTGATATTCTCTTGACTTGGGACCAGAAACAAAAAGCCTACACCAAGTTGATGAGGCAAGAACTCCTCGCGACTGTCGCGAATGCACTACAACTCAGCTATTACCCAAGCGATTACTATACTCTCGACGGAATAATGTATTTGACGCGGGACAGCGTTAACTTCAGGTCTCAATATACCTATGTTCATTCCATCTCAGTGGCTTTGGAACATGAAAACAACCCCGCATGCAGCATGGAGGAGATCAACAAGCTGCAGCTCTTCAACACGCCTCTCAAAGTGCTGGTGACATATCCATGTTCGTCCGGACCCAACGCGGCTGACCAACTGTTAAGTCGATACGCAGACGCAATTCGATCAGCTGACATTTTTGAGGATTTCTCGACATTGCGCCGTCAACTTGTAATCTTTGGCTCGAAGCTCAGTGGCAAGATTCATTGGCAGGGCTTTGAATACTCGGAGGGAGCGCTCCTACCACTCAACGATTTCCCGGCAGACGGCGCATCAGTGATCTGATCTAGATCGAGGAGGCCGCATGTCGGAGAACCTTCACGGACATCGACAAATAGCTGCTCTCCCGAACGTTAACCCCGCACCCGCCTCAGCACCGCATCCCGATCCAAAAACTCCACCGCCGCCAAGCCCAGCATTTCCGCGCCTTTCACGTTCGCAATCTTGTCATCGAAAAACACCGTCCGTTTCAGCTCCGTCCCAATGCCCCGCAAGCAATCCTCATAAATGGCCGCTTCCGGCTTTACTGACTTCACCTCATAGGACAAAGTCACATGGTCAAAGCCCGCGAACCGCGTTGTGCGCGCCCGAAGCGTTTCACCCAAATCGCGGGGCATGTTGGACAGAATCGCCACCTTCTTCGCCGCTGCCTTTAGCTCTGCCACAAACTCCCACATCACTTCGTCAAAATGCATCCAAGATGCCGCGTCCAGCTCCGAAAGCCGCTCAACCTGATCGAGCGTCAAGACCTTCCCCGCCGCTTTCGCAATCTCCTGCCAGTACTCCATCGCCGATTGCAAACCCTTGTCGTAATCCAGCCGGTCGCGCCAGTACAGCTCGTCGTAGGCGTCCAGCGAAATCCCCACAATTCCCGCCATTTTCGCCCGTTCCGCTTCGGCCGGCTCCGTCACCAGCACCTTGCCGTAATCAAAGATAAAGCCGTCGTATAAATCCACAAATCCCATGGTGGTTTTAGTGTAGCCAACTGGTAAAATAAAGAGACCGGGCAGGGCAAGGGTAAGCGGCTGTATTTTGAGCCACTTGCCTCCGTTTCCCGCCTTCGCCCCCGGCAAGCGATTTCAGGAGTTAATTTGGCCGAACAAGACGGTTCCTCCGGCGGTCCGTTGTTCCCGACCGGTGACAGCAAAAGCCTCATCCCCATCAACATTGAAGATGAGATGAAGCGTTCGTATCTGGATTACGCCATGAGCGTAATCGTGGGGCGCGCCCTTCCCGATTGCCGCGACGGCTTGAAGCCTGTCCACCGGCGCATTCTGTTTGGCTTGCAGGAAATGGGGCTGACGTTCAACCGGCCCACCCGCAAATGCGCCAAGATTGTCGGCGAAGTGCTGGGCAAATATCACCCGCACGGCGACACGCCTGTTTATGATTCGCTGGTTCGCATGGCGCAGTCGTTCTCCATGCGCTATCCGCTGATTGACGGCCAGGGCAACTTCGGCTCGGTGGACGGCGATCCGCCGGCGGCCATGCGGTACACCGAAGCGCGGCTTTCAAAGATTGCCGGCATGCTGCTGGAAGACATCAACGAAGACACCGTTGATTTCCGACCCAACTACGACGACAGCGAGCACGAACCCGAAGTCCTGCCCACGCGCGTTCCCAATCTCTTGGTCAACGGCTCATCCGGCATCGCCGTCGGCATGGCCACCAACATTCCGCCGCACAATTTGCGCGAACTGATTGACGTGACCGTGGAACTGATTCAGAATCCCAACACGCCTTTGTCGCGCGTGCTGGAACTCGCGCCGGGGCCCGATTTTCCCACCGGCGGCTTTATTCTGGGCCGCGCGGGCATTGTGGATTACTACACCCGCGGCCGGGGAAGCTTGCGGTGCCGCGCCAAGGCTGAATTCGAAAAGTACGGTAAGGCCAAGGACCGTGATGCCATTATCGTCACCGAATTGCCTTACCAGGTGAACAAAGCCCGCCTGATTGAGCATGTCGCCATGCTGGCGAACGAAAAGAAGATTGAAGGCGTTCACGACGCACGCGACGAAAGCGACCGTGATGGCATGCGCATTGTCTTCGAGCTAAAGAAGGGTGAACAGCCGGAAGTGGTGCTGAACAACCTGTATAAGCAAACGCAAATGCAGGTGAACTTCGGCGTCATCATGCTGTCCATTGTTCACGGCCAACCGCGCGAACTGGGCATTATTGACCTGGTGAAGCGCTTTATTGAGCACCGCATTGACGTGGTCCGCAGGCGCACCGATTTTCTGCTGCGCAAAGACCGCGCGCGCGAACACATCTTGCTCGGATTTCAGAAGGCGCTGGATAATCTGGACGCCATCATCACGCTGATCCGTGCGGCGGAAAACACCAAAGTTGCGCTCGCTGGCTTGGTCGAAACCTTTGCTTTTACTGAAATTCAGGCCAAGGCGATTCTGGAATTGCAGTTGCAGCGCCTCACAGGCATGGAGCGCCAGAAGATTCTTGACGAACTGGCTGACATTCAGAAGCGTATCGCCGAATATCTGGAAATTCTGAGTTCTGAAAAAGTCTTGAAAGCGCTCATCGTCAAGGAACTGAAAGAAGTCCAAAAAGACTTCGGTGACGGCCGCCGCACCCAGATTATCGACGACACGGGCGACATCAATCTGGAAGACCTGGTGCAAGTGGAAGACGTCGCCGTCACGGTTTCGCGCGGCGGCTATTTGAAGCGCACCTCCGTGGACACCTATCGCCGCCAGACGCGCGGCGGCAAGGGCCGCATCGGCATGGGCACTCGCTCGGAAGACGCGGTGGAGCATCTCATCATCGCCTCCACCCACGCCTACATGCTGATCTTCACCAACAAGGGGCGCGTTTACTGGCTCAAGCTGTATGAAATTCCGGACGCCACCACAACAGGGAAGGGAAAGCACATTTCCGGCCTCATCAGCCTCCAGCCGGACGAGGACGTGAAAGCTTTCCTGGCCGTCAAGGAATTCGTCCCCGACAAGTTCATCGTGATGGTCACGCGCCACGGCGTCATTAAGAAGTGCCAGTTGCAGGATTTCAACAATCCTCTTTCGCGCGGCATCATCGCGCTGGGCCTGGATGAAGGCGACGAACTGCTGGGCGCGGCCATCAGCACCGGCAAAAACTGGATCTTCCTGGGCAGCCACGAAGGCATGGCCATTCGCTTCGCAGAAGAAGAAGTGCGCGCCATGGGCCGCCAGGCGCGCGGCGTCCGCGCCATGGATCTGGAGGAAGGCGATTATCTGGTCGGCCTGGAAGTCGTCGAAGAAGAAGGATTGATCCTGTCCATTTCTGAAAACGGCTACGGCAAGCGCACCACGCTGACCGATTACCGCCTGACCGCGCGCGGCCGCAAGGGCGTCATCAACATGAAGACCACCGCCAAAGTCGGCAATGTCATCGCGGTGCTTTCGGTCCGCGAAAACACCGACCTCATGATCATCACCAAAAACGGCCAGATGATCCGCATTGAATCCGGCGAAATCCGCCAGGCCGGCCGATCCACGCAGGGTGTCCGCCTGGTGCGCATGGAGGACGGCGACCAGGTGGCGGCGGCTTCTGTCATCCCGGCGGTTGTGGAAGATGAAGCCAACACCAACGGCGAACTTCCCTTGCAATAGAATTGGGACATGGCCACGCTTGTCCAGTTAGGCTTTAGTCTCATAGACCAGAAGGAGCAAGCGCTCCTGGAAAATCTGCGAGAGCTGCGCCGGGTGATTGTTGCCTATTCGGGCGGCACGGACTCGGCGTATCTCGCGTGGGCCGCGCACAAGGCACTGGGCGAAAACGCCATCGCTGTCACCGCCGATTCCGCCTCCATTCCGACATCGCACAAGCGCGATGCCGAAGCCTTCGCGCGCGAGTGCGGCTTTCGGCACGAATACATTCAAACCTACGAGTTCGAAAATCCCGATTACGTCAAGAATGACAAAGACCGATGCTTCCATTGCAAAGACGAGCTTTTTGACCGCCTTGAAGAGTTCGCGAAAACGCGCCAGTATGACCACATCATCTACGGCGTCAACAAAGACGATTTGGGCGATTACCGCCCTGGCCAGCGAGCCGCGAAAATTCATTCCGTGAAAGCGCCGCTGGTGGAAGCCGGCCTGACAAAATCTGAAATTCGCGAACTGTCGCGCCGCGCCGGACTTTCGACTTGGGACCGCCCGGCTGCCGCGTGCCTTAGTTCGCGCGTGCCTTATGGAACGCCTGTGACCGTGAAGACGATTCAGACCATTGAGCAGGGCGAAGAAGCTATCCGCGATCTGGGGTTTCGCCAGTTCCGGGTGCGCTTCCATGGAGATTTGGTGCGCATTGAAATTGCCAAGGAAGAACTCGCCAAAGCGCTGCAGCCGGAGATGGCTGCCGCTTTCACTGGCATTTTCAAACCCTTGGGCTTCTTATATGTGACGCTTGATTTGGAAGGCTACCGGCAAGGCTCGCTGAATGCCGCCCTGCATGTCCACGCCTGAGCCCGGCCTGTGCGCCACGTGCATCTACAAAAAACTTGTCATCTCCGACCGCGGCTCTGAATTCTTCCGCTGCACCTATCCCGGCTTGCCGAAATACCCAAGACTGCCGGTTGTGAACTGCTCCGCCGCTAGAACCAGTCTTCAATTTTTAGACCCGGAACGCGCGAAAACTCCTTGACATTATTTGTCACCAGAACTGCGCCATGCGCCAGCACAGTGCCCGCAATTAAGGTATCCAGCGGCCCAATCTTCTTCCCCGCTTTTTCCAGATGATGGCGTATCCGAGCTGCCTGCTGGGCTGATTTTTCATCAAACGGAATAATCTCCATGCTGCTCAGCAGGAGCCTCAAATCCCGGCGCCTGCGGGTTTCAGTCAGAGATTCCAGCGTGCCAAACTCAAGCTCATACATCACAATCGCAGGGACCGCGACTTCACTCGGAGGCACCGCAGCCAGCCGCTGCCGAACCCGGCCCTTGCCTCTCAGAGAAAAGATAATCGAATTGGTATCCAGCGCATACATCAGAATTTCTCGCGCCGAGCATCCGGGCCATAGCCTTTCCGAAGCTGCTCTGCGTCCGGAAAATCGATATCCTTCCAGCTCCCCAGCAGCGCCAGAACATCCGCCGGCCACTCCGCGCGCGCGCGCTTCCGAATGGCCGCGGAGATCCATTTGCTCGCCGACTCGCCCGATGCCTTTACCTGGTTTTTTAGCAACTTAGCCGTGTCTTCATCAAGGTATATTGTGATCTGGCTCATATACTATAAAATATAGTATATAAGTCCCGTGCATAAGACAGCCGCCTGCCTCTTGATCGCTTTTTCGGCCCTCGCTCAAAGCCTCTCCAGCCCGCTGGACCTGCTACTTGAAAAAGGCGCGGAAGAGATGTCACGCGGCGACCTGGCAGCCGCCGAAGCCGATTTCACGGCTGCCTTGTCTGCATCGCAGGCGCAACAAGATCAAGCCCACGAAGTGTACGCCGATTACCACCTCTTTATGCTGAGCGAACTTCGGCACAATCCCGATGCGGCGGAAAAATGGCTGCTCAACGGCCTTGCAACCTGCCGCAAGCCCGGCAGCCGTCTCACCACCATTTCCGTCCTGCCCTATTTGCATTCGTTTTACGCGCGCCATGGAATGTGGGCGCAAGACGCGGCGACCCTCCAAAGCATTGTCGGTTTTTACTCAGCCGATCAATCCGCCAACGTCGTGCAGTTGGCCGTGTACTCGCGCCTGCTCGGAGACGCCCTGATGAAAATTCACGACTACCCCTCCGCCGAAACCGCATTTCGGTCGTACCTTGCTTTCACGCATCAGCACTTCCCCGAGGGCACCGAGTCGGCAGACCAAGAGCAAGGGCTGATGGAAGCACTGGAAAAACAGCGGAAAAAAGATCAAATCGCCGAACTGAAGGCGGCGCGCCAGAATCGGCCCGCCTCGACGCTAAAGTCTCCGCATTTGCTAGCAAGAGTCCCTCCAGCCGTGCCCGAATACGCACTAAAAGCAAACGTCACAGGACACGTCATACTGTCAGTCAACATTACGGAAAGTGGCGAGGTGAAAGATATTAAGGTGATTGTTCCGGTCGGCTTCGGCATGGAGCGCAATTTTATTGAGGCAGTTCAGCGCTGGACATTCAAGCCTGGAACCGACAACGGCAAGCCCATAAGCATTCCAACGACTATCGAATTCAGTATGGGAGGACGCTAACTCCCCTTGTCCACCTGCTTCATGTCCACCGGATCCCAATAAACAATCTTCTTCTCAAACAAGCTCACATTCGTCAGCAAAGCCGGCCCGGCCGCGCGCAGCCCAAACACCCCGTCCTCAATCAGCGGCCGTCCCTCGCGAATGGAGCGATAAAAATTCTTGTGATGCTCCAACTGCATCTGCGAAGTCGACGTGTCGAAAATCTGCACATCGCGCTCACTCACCGCCGACCCCGCGTTCGGATGCTCGCTCAAATAATCCGACAGCATCTTCTCCCGCTCGGCCGCCGCGAAAGTCCCGTTGTCGTAGTTTGGCGTCAAATCCGGCGGCGATTTCTCAACCCGAACGCCGGTGTAATCGGTTGTCATCACGCCGTCGCTGCCGATGAACTTCACGCCAAACGATTCCTGCGGCAGCCCGCTCTTGAAATTCACGCGCAGCATCACGTTAAAGGCCGGGTGCTGGTCCGTCTCCGGATAATCCAGCGTCGCCAGCATCACGTCGGGCACATCGCGCCCGTCTTTCCAATAGCGCGTTCCGCCCGTCGCATACACGCGCGTCGGCCCGGTTGAATTCGTCACGGTATGCAGGCCGGTCAGCAAATGCACAAACAAATCACCCGCCACGCCCGTTCCGTAATCCCGGTAATTGCGCCAGCGGAAAAAGCGCTTCGGGTCCCAGGCGCACTTCTTCGCGTTGCCCTGAAACTGGTTCCAGTCGCAAGTCTTGGTGTCGGCGTCGGTTGGAATCGAATACTCCCACGCGCCAATTGCCGTGTTCCGGTCCAGCCACGCCTCCACCGAATTCAGCTTTCCAATCGCGTTTGAGACAAACAGTTCGCGCGCCTTTGTGTACGTCTCGGCACTGCGGTACTGGCTGCCAATCTGCAACACCTTGCCCGAACTGTTTTGCGCCTCAATCATGGAAGCGCCTTCTTCAATGCGGTGAACCATTGGCTTTTCGCAATACACATGCTTGCCCGAATTCAGGCAAGCGACGGAAATGGGAGCGTGCCAGTGGTCCGGCGTGCCGACAATCACGGCGTCAATATCCTTGCGCGCCACAATTTCCTGAAAATCGCGCGTGGTGAAAGTGTCGGGCCCGTACACTTCCTTCATATGCTGCAAGCGCCCGTCGTAGCAGTCGCAAGCGGCAACCAGCTTCACGCCCTCAATCGAGGTCGACAGCTTCGCATCGCCCTGCCCCATGCCGCCCGCGCCAATCAGCGCAATTTGTATTGTGTCGTTGAGTGAGTGCATCGCCTTACGCCTTCACCTTCATTGCCGTTGGGTCCCATTCCACAATGCGGTTCTCAAAATAACTCATGTTCGAAAGCACCGCCGGGCCCGCCGCGCGAAACCCAAATGTGGGGTCCTCCACAACGGGCTTGCGCGACCGCACAGCATTGGCAAAATTCAAGTGATGATCGTAATGGTCGTTATAACCCTTTGGCGGATCATACGTGAACACATGGCTGTCGCGCATGCTGGCAGGCGTCGGCTTCACTTCCGGATACTTGGCGTGATACTGCTTCAGGAATTTTTCCTGCTCATCTTTGTCGAACGTGTTAATGGTGTAGCCCGGCTCTTTTTCCGGCGCGGTCGCCGTCACCGTGACATTCGGATCGACAGTCATAATGGCCTCGCTGCCAATAAAGCGGAAGCCCTGGCTTTCTTTCGCGCCGGCGGCAAAATTCACCCGCAGCACCAGGTTGAACGCAGGATGCGCGGCCGTCTCCGGATAATCATAAACGCCATAAAACAAATCTGGCACATCGCGTCCGTCCTTCCAGTAATGCAATCCGCCGGTGGCAAACACGCGCGTCGGCCCAAGGGAGCTGGTGATCAGATGCAAGCCGGAAAACAAATGCACAAACAAATCACCCGCCACGCCCGTCCCGTAATCGCGGTAACAGCGCCAGCGGAAAAAGCGCTTCGGATCAAACTCAGTCTTCGGGGCGCGCCCCTGAAACTGATCCCAATCGCACGTCTGGGTGCTGGCGTCAGAGGGAATGGCATACTGCCACGCGCCGACGGCCGAATTGCGGTCCCACCACGCCTCCACCATATTCAGCTTGCCCAGCGCGCCGCTGCGAAACACTTCCTGCGCCTTTTTGTAAACAATGGAGCTGACGCGCTGGCTGCCCACCTGCATAATGCGCCCGGTTTCGCGCTGCGCGGCAATCACCGGCAAGCCGTCGTCCACATGCTGCACCATGGGCTTTTCGCAATAGACGTCCTTCTTTGCCTTCATGGCGTCAATGGAAATCTGCCGGTGCCAGATATCCGGCGTTCCCACAATGACGGCGTCCACGTCTTTGCGGGCCAAAATCTCTTGGTAATCGCGCGTGGTGAAAATGTCATTTCCGTACACCTCGCGCATCCGCTCCAGCCGCCCGTCATAGCAATCGCAAGCGGCCACCAGCTTGGTCATGCCGGTGGAGACAGACGCGCGCGCATCCGTCTGCCCCATGCCCCCGCACCCGATTAAGGCGATCTGAATCTTGTCATTCGCTGAGCGCGCCAGCATCGGCGTCGCCAGGCTCGCTGCCGCGGCCGCACCAATAAATTTGCGTCTGTTCACCGCGATCTCCAGTTTTACCAGATTCAGCCGTTTGCCAGCCGCCGCGCCGCTTCCTGCGCCTCCAGAATCTGCTTCGCCCTCATGCGTCCACCCACTGTCTCCAAGCGCAGCCGCACAGCCGACGGCAATTTCGAAACGAGGGAAGCCAGCAGCCGGTAGCGCCAGCCTGGAATGACAAACAGCTTGTTGCGGCGCAGGCCGGCAATGGAGGCATCCACCACAAACTCAGCCGAATGCCACATCGCCGCGCCGGCCAGCGCGGAACGGTCCGCGCCCATGGTGTCATGAAACTCCGAATAAGTGAACCCAGGGCAAAGCGCCTGCACACGAACCTTAGATCCAGCGCCCTTCAGCTCTAAGTAAAGCCCTTCGGTGAATGCCGTCATCCAGGTCTTGGTGGCGCAATAACTCACGGAACCCTGGCTGCGCACAAACGAAGCCACCGAAGCCACATTGATGACACCGCCGGAATTGCGCCTGGTCAAGTTTCGCAGCGCCGCATGCGTCAGCCGCACCGTCGCCATCACATGCAGATGATGCATCTGCTCCTGAATTTCGAGCGATGATTCCCAGAAGCGTCCCTTGGTGCCAAATCCGGCGTTGTTCACCAGCAGAATGAAATGGGGGTCCGAGGCCAGACGCTCGGCCACCATCGCCGTGTCCTCCTCCAGCGCCAAGTCCGCCACCATGATTTCGGCTTTGCAGCCGGAAGTCTTCGCTAATTCAGCGGCCAGCGCCTCCAGCTTATCCCTGCGCCGCGCAATCAGCAATAAGTCATGCGTGGGCGCCAGCCGCCGGGCAAACGCAGCCCCAATGCCGCTGGAAGCGCCGGTGATAGCAATCAGAGTTTTAGCCAAAGCAGTCTTATGTTACTGCATGGCCGGGTTAAACTTTTTGCAGCTCCGCAACCATGTCGCGCTGCGCATTCACGCGCAGGTCGCGGTGCCGTATGCGCCGAGATTCGGAATACACTCCCGAAGCCGGATCCAGAAACACGCGCTGATACTCGCCCGCCAGGGAAATGGAAAACGCGCGTATGGATTCAGGATTTCCAAAAGGCGGGCAAACCTGGTAAACGCGCCCGCGCACCTGTTTTTCCTCCTCCAGTTCTTTCTTTAGCTGCCGCTCCGCTTCATCCACCGTGCGGGCGAAAATAGAAAAACTCTTTTCCAGCGGCATGACGACCGTTCCGGCCTCCACGGCTCCATCTTCTTCCCCACTGGCGAAAGCGCGAATCTTGTAACGGTGGCTCATTCCTGGCTTGGTCTCCTGTGCGGCACTATTGGCCTTATCGGTTCAATGCGGGCGGACAGGAAAATTTTTCGCTGTAACGTTTTTCGCGCCACGCGCACAACCATTTCATTGGCAGCCCCCGATGACAGCCTCCGCAAACCATCCGCCCTAGGCGGCTGGCGTGGGCGGTCATAAGATGCCCGGAACCTTTTTCATGGCCACATCACAGTTCCTACAGACAATTTCTTCCCCGGCGTTGTACTATCAACCAAAACGTCCAGTGGAAACTTACGCCTTCGACCAGCCCTATGTGGAGCGTCTTGCCGCCTCCGATGCCGAAACCACCAGCCATTTCGTTCATTACTTCCACAAAATTCTGGTCTGCAAGCTGCGCGCCAAAATGAACAACCAGGCCGAAGACATTGCGCAGGAAACCCTTTACCGCGTCCTTGTCTATGTCAAGAAAAACGGCGGCATTGAGCATCCAGAGCGGCTGGGCGCATTTGTGCGCGCCGTCAGTGACCACGTGGTGCAGGAATGCTACCGGCAGGGCAGCCGTTTCCAGCAGGTTCCCGAAAACACGCCCGAGCCGGTGGAACTGGCCCTGGACGCGGAAAAAAACTGCATCACGCGCGAGCGCAAAGAAATGCTGCGCAAAGCCCTGCATCAGCTCAAGAAAAGCGACCAGATATTGCTTGAAAAAGTGTTCCTCCAGGAGCAAGACAAGGACGCCATCTGCGCCGAGCTTAAAATTGACCGTAACTACCTGCGCGTCCAGGTCCATCGCGCATTGGCCCGTTTCCGCAAAATACTGACCACTGCCTGAAACGCTTGTCACACGGATTTCACAAGAAAGTAAGACTTTATGGATCACAAATTGGCCGAAGCCAGCCAGTCGGTTGAAAAATACACCCTCAACGAGCTATCGGAGGACGAGCGGGCACAGTTCGAAGAGCACATGTTCGACTGCCCCATCTGCTCTGACCTGGTGCGGCAAAACTTCACCGTCACTGAGAACTTGAAGCAAGTTCTGCGCGAAGGGCCGGCGGTGCAGCGCGCCGCTTGGCGCGACTGGTTTCGCGTCCCGTCATTAGTTCCCACCTTTGCCGCGCTGGCTTTGGCTTGCGTCATCGGCTATCAGGACTTTGGCGGCTCAGACAGCGCGCAGGTTCTGCCCCAAGTGGCAGCTTTGAAACCAGCGTCGCGAGGAACTGTGCCCGTGATTCCGGCCGGCGCGCGCCTTCTGCCCGTCAATGCTGATCAGTTGCCTGTGGGTGCCTTCGAATTCGAACTTGATCACTCAGCAGTTCGCGGCCATGGCCAAAAAACCGAGGCCGACGCGCCCATTCAAATTCTGTTTCCCAAACCGCTGTCTTCCGGGCATCATTCCCTGAAGCTCATCTCCGACGCCGATAAAGCGGACTCCATCACTTATACTTTTGAAGTACAAGAATCCAAGTAAATTGAGGACAGTGGGATGCCTGAAGAAAAGCCGATAGAGCGTCGGTTCCTATTTAATGGAAGCGCGGTGGCCTTTGGAGGCCGCATTCGCCGTCCCGACGATGTGTTTCTGAAAGCAGCGGCCGTCAGCCACCTGCCGGTTACTGGCGGCTTCTCTGAATCCCATATCCAGGGTCCGGACGTTTCGCAATATCATTACAAAGAGTATTTGACGTTCAGCGAAGCTTATTCGCGCGCGCACGGAGATTTTTCAGACCCCAAGCGCGCGGCCGACTTCACGCACGGCAACCACGGCCAGAACAACCTTCCCGCCACCACCACCGTGGAGGCGCGCTTGCATGATCTGCAAATTGTCGCCGAAGAAGACTTGAAGGCAGGCACGCCGAAGCGAGTGTTTTTTGTCAAGAAGCTGCACGTGAGCATGCAGACCACCAGCAGCCATGGCGCCCAGCAGTCCGTCATCCGTTCGCTCTCGGCCAAGTTCGAAGGGCTTAGCCTGAAGACCGGCTCCAAGGCGGATGCGGCCCCGGTGGGTTTGACGGTGACAACCGCGGAACAGATCTTCGCCGACAATGAAACCAAGTCAAAGCTGAGGGCGAAATACGCCGAAGACGGGCAATTTCGCAAGCAATACGCCAGTTGCTTCCACCCGCTGGGAGAAGGCGACAAGGGCTTTTTGAGCAACCTGGTGGGCAAACACGACATTCCGCATGCCGAGACCGGCCCCATTGTCTGCACTTTCGTGACAGGGCTGGCCTGGGATGCGGCCGTGCCCGAAGGCGTGGAAATTCTGAACAATCGCGTGACTATTCCGGGTCTCGGCCGAATCTACTTCGGCGAGATCATCGTCGACGACAAGTATCAGCGCGCGAGCCTGTTACGCTTTGAACTGGGTTCAAATGTTGGGGGCTGCGCAACCGCTTGTGAAGCGTCATCGAACGGCAGCCACTATCCTCCCGGATTCTGACTTCTGCCGGCCGAAGCTGCTTCTGCTTTGCGCGGCCTTAGTTTTCATCCTTTCGGGCTGCGCTCAGAACCAAAGTCGCGCCGAGACCTACAAACAGATTGACACCGAGATAGAGGCTGGCGATTACGAAAAGGCGCGCGACGAGGCCAAGCGATGCTGGAAGGACTCTCCCGGCTCGGACTGGGGCTGGAAATTCAAGGCGCAGTATGCCCTGATGTGCATTTTCCTGGACGACAAGGGAACCGCCGCGAATCTTCTGAAGGACGATGTGCCTCCGGCATTTTATGCGCTGAAGCCGCGTTATCTGTATCTGAGGGCGTATCTCAGCCGGCGCCAGAATGATCCTTCAGCCAGAAGGCAGCTACAGTCCGCAATCGAGCTGTCTAGGCAAGCGAACGACCCAGTCACCGAGGCCGAAGCCCTCAACCTTCTGGCTTTTCTTGACCCAAAAGACGCGGTTAGCCTGCTGACCGAGGCCCTCGCCGTGGTGCGCAAAAACCATCTGGAGTTCCAGGAAGCATCCACTCTCAGCGAACTGGGCGAAAGCATGCACGACCGGCAGCTGTATTCAGATGCAATTGTTTACCTTGAACAAGCCGCTCCGCTTGCCCACCGGCATCATGCGCGCTTCCTGGAAGCCGTCATCCGCAACAATCTTGGCGGATGCTACCTAAACCTCGGCGACTTAGACCGCGCAACCCTTAGCCTGGAGGAAGCGAGATCAAGACTTCTTCCCACTGATCCGCAGTCGGTTCGCTCTGATGTTTCCATGGAGCTAGGCAGAGTGAGCTCTCTAAGACAGGAAAACTCAAAGGCCATCGGGTACTTTCGCGACGCTTTCGAGATTGTGAAGACAGATCCAAAACTTGACAACTATGTGCCCGCGGCACAAAAGCTGTCTGCCGCGCTGATTGAAGCCCGGCGCTTGGATGAGGCGCAGATCTATAACGAGCTTGCCCATGACTCAATGAAGAATGCCATTCCTCCGCCGACGTATGAGACGGCCTTTTACCGGCTAAATCAGGCGGATTTGGCCGCTCAGCGCGGCTCTCCCCAAGAAGCCAAACGGCTGTATTTGCAGCTGCTCCAGATGCCCGCTCAGCAATCGGCAGACCTGCGCTGGGCCGCCTATGCGCGGCTGGCTGAACTCCAATCACAGCTAGGCCATCCTGCTGAAGCCCGCAAGAACTTTGAAAACGCCCTAAACGCCATTGAAGAAAACCGATCCCAGCAAAAAGCCACCGAACACCAAATCACCTTCCTCTCCGCCCTCATCCGCTTCTACCAGCAATACGTCGATTTCCTTGTCAAACAAAACAACCGCCCGGAAGCCCTGGCCGTCGCCGATTCCAGCCGGGCCAGCGTCCTGACGCAAGGCCTAAACTCCAGCCGCAAAGAACCCAACTTCATGCAGCGGCTTAAGAACGAAGCCAGGAACTCCAACACCGCCCTTCTGTTCTACTGGCTCGCTCCGCAAAAGTCATACCTATGGCTGATAACTCCCAAAACCGAGGCCTTCCAGGAACTGCCGCCCCAAGACCAGATAACTCAGGACGTCCAAGCCTACTCCAAAGCCATCCAAGCCGCCGACCAGGATCTCCTGGCCACCCCCAATCCCGCCGGCCTCCACCTTTATGAAACTCTCATCAAGCCAGTCTCCTCGCATATCCAGAAAGGCATGCGAATTGTGATCGTTCCGGATGGCGCACTCCACGGCTTGAACTTCGAAACCCTGATTGACAAAGATAACTCGCCCCATTACTGGCTGAATGACGTCAGCATCACCGTTGCGCCCTCCCTCCGAATCCTTCTCGACAAAACCGCAACCACGCAAGCTTCCACAAGGGCCCTTGTCATCGGAGACGGCGATTATTCCTCCGCATCCGGCAAATACCCGCCGCTTCCTGAATCCAAAAAAGAAGTCGCCGGCGTCAGCGCGCTGTTCCCCAACAGCACCGTGCTCACCCAGTGGCAAGCCGTGCCCGAAGCCTACGAAAAAGCCCAGCCCGGCTTATTTTCTTTAATCCATTTCTCCGCCCACGTGGAAGCCAATGAAAACAGCCCGCTGGATTCCGCCATCATTCTGTCCCCCGGCGAATACGGCCGCCGCGAACTTTACGCGCGAGACCTTATGAATCCAAAAAATCACCTGAACGCCGACCTGGTCACCATCTCCGGGTGCAACAGCGTCGGCAAGAAAGTCCTGTCCGGCGAGGGCATGGTTGGCTTCGCCTGGGCGGCTTTTGAAGCCGGAGCGCGCAATGCCGTCACCAGCCTGTGGGAAGTGGATGACCGCTCCACAACAGAGTTGATGAGCATTTTCTACACCGAAGTGACGCATGGAAAATCCTACGCCGCCGCATTGCGCGAAGCCAAATTACATATGCTGGAAGAGAACTTTAAGAAGCCCTACTATTGGGCCCCGTTTCAGCTTTACAGCCGAAACCTAAGTGACCGGCCATGAAATTCATCATTCTTCTTTTTTCAGTTGTCTTTATCGCGCACGCACAAGAGCAGGAGCTTCAGCACGCGATGGACGCCGCGCGCGAACACGTGGAGCGCCTGGAAACGTCCGTGCCCAACTTCATCTGCAACGAACAAATCATCTCCTCTTTTTTCATGGCCAGCAAGCTGAAGAAGGAGACGCGCGCGCAATCCGTGCTCACCACCAATCGCAGCGTCAAAGGCGGCCACGGCACCTTTACCGCAACCCGCGCGGAAATGCGCATCAACGGCAAACCCACCAGCAAGAACGAAATTCCCGGTCCCTTCGTCTGGCAGGGCGGCCCAGCCTACGACGACCTCCATATTTTGTTCAACTCCGAACTGGGCGCAACTTGCCTGGACCACAAATTGATCGGCCCCGTCAAGCTGGACGGCAAAGACGCGCTCTTAATTGAAACCCACGCCCCGAATTCAATTGAAAACGACCACGATTGCCGCGATTTTCACTCCGATTCAGCCGACCGCATCTGGCTGGACCCCAAAACATTTAACGTGATGCGCGTGGAAAGCCACGACCCGCCCGCCACGCAAATTCCCGGCACCGACCTGACGCTTACCGTCGACTACGCGCCCGTCTCCTTCGACGGCGCGGAATACTGGCTGCCTTCGCATTTCATCTCGCACCTGGATTTTCCCGGCACGCCGCGCCACATGCAATACGAAGCGTTCTTCAGCGACTATCACAAGTACGGCGCGGAATCCTCATTCCACGTCGATTCCGACCAGTAAGCGGATAATAGAAGTTATGCAAGACGTTTTGAACATCGCCGGACGCGCGTTTCATTCGCGCCTGTTCGTGGGCACGGGGAAATATCGCAGCAAGCAATTGATGGCGCGCTGTCACCACGCCGCCGCCACGGAAATGGTTACGCTGGCCGTTCGCCGCGTGAACCTGACCGACAAAACCAAGGAATCGGAACTGGATTTTATTGACCGTTCCAAAATCCACATATTGCCCAACACGGCCGCCTGCTACACCGCCGAAGACGCCATCCGCACGGCGCGCCTGGCCCAGGAAGTGGGCCTGTCGAACTGGATCAAGCTGGAAGTCATTGGCGACCAGAAAACGCTTTTCCCCGATAACGAAGGCCTTCTGGAAGCGACGCGCGTGCTGGCCAAAGAAGGCTTCATTGTGCTGCCTTACACGACGGACGACTTGGTCAATGCCCGCAAACTGATTGACGCCGGAGCGCAAGCCGTCATGCCGCTGGCCGCGCCCATCGGCTCCGGCCTGGGCATTCAAAACGTGACTAACTTGAAAATCATGCGCCAGGAAATCACCAGCGTCCCGCTGATTGTCGACGCGGGCGTGGGCACCGCCTCCGACGCCGCCATCGCCATGGAACTGGGTTTCGACGGAGTCCTTTTGAACACCGCCATTGCCGAAGCCGAAGACTGCGAACGCATGGCCGTAGCGATGAAACTGGCCGTCGAAGCGGGCCGCGCCGCCTTCCTGGCCGGCCGCATGCCGCGCCGCGAATACGCCGTCGCCAGCAGCCCGCTGTTCGGCACCATCGCGTCCGCAAACGCATAGCGATAAACTCATCTGCGTGAAATATATTCTGGCGCTGGACCAGGGCACCACCAGTTCGCGCGCGCTTCTTTTGAGCGAGGACGGCAAAGTGCATGGCCTGGCGCAATCCCCGTTCAAGCAAATTTTCCCCAAACCAGGCTGGGTGGAACACGACCCGCGCGAAATCTGGTCCACGCAATTCGGAGTGGCCATGGACGCGCTCGCGCAAGCCCGCGGCGATGCTTCGTCCGTTGCCGCCATCGGCATCACCAACCAGCGCGAGACCACGATCGTCTGGGACCGCAAGACCGGCGACCCCGTCCACAACGCCATCGTCTGGCAGGACCGCCGCACCTCCGCCTTTTGCGACCAGCTTCGCCAGCAAGGCCACGCCGGTCTGATTCAGCAAAAAACTGGCCTGGTGATTGACGCCTATTTTTCCGGCAGCAAGGTCCGCTGGATTCTGGACAACGTTCCCGGCGCGCGCGCCAAAGCCGAAAGCGGAGAACTGGCCTTCGGAACCGTTGATAGCTGGCTCATCTGGCAGCTTACGGGCGGCGCAACGCACGTGACTGACGTCACCAATGCGTCGCGCACCATGCTCTTCAATTTGCACACGCTCGCATGGGATGATGAGTTGCTCGAAATTCTCGGCGTGCCGAAGTCGATGCTTCCGAAAGTGGTCAGCTCCAGCGAGATTTGCGGCAAAACCACCGGAGTTCTGGAAGGCATTCCCATCGCGGGCATCGCGGGAGACCAGCACGCCGCCTTATTCGGCCAGATGTGCATGCAGCCCGGAATGGTGAAATGCACTTACGGCACCGGCAGCTTCATGCTGCAAAACACTGGCGACAAACCCGTTGTGTCCAAGAACCGTTTGCTGACAACCGTCGCCTGGTCCATCAAGGGCAAGACCACTTATGCGCTGGAAGGCAGCGTCTTTATTGCCGGCGCGGTTGTCCAATGGCTGCGCGACCAATTGCAAATTATTCGCACGGCCGAAGAAATTGAGGAACTCGCGGCCTCCGTTCCCGACACCGCCGGCGTCTATTTCGTGCCCGCTTTTTCCGGACTCGGCGCGCCGCATTGGGATCAGTACGCCCGCGCCTCCATCGTCGGATTGACACGCGGATCAAGCCGCGCGCACATTGCCCGCGCCGCGCTGGAAGGCATTGCGTTTCAAGTCAGCGATATTCTGGAGGCCATGGAAAGCGACTCGGGAGTGCCGCTCAAGGAGCTCCGGGTGGATGGCGGCGCGGCCCGCAACAACTTGCTAATGCAGTTACAAGCCGACTTACTCGGCTGCCGGGTAACTCGTCCCTTGAATCCCGAATCCACCGTGTTAGGCGCCACTTATCTGGCCGGCCTGGCCGTCGGTTACTGGCCCGATCAGGAAACCATCGCCCGCCAATGGCAATCCGACCGCGCTTTCTCGCCATCCACCACTGCCGAAGACCGCAAAGCAAGACGAGCCTCCTGGACACGCGCGCTGGATAGATCACGCGCCTGGGAGACAGACTAATGCCGAGCCGCAGAGATATCCTGGGCGCTGCCCTGCTCGGGACCGCCGCCACTCTCACCGCCTCAAAACCCGCCGAAGCCATCTTGGCAGAACCATTCCCGTATCCGAGAGTTTTCACAAAAACACATCTAGCCATGCTCGCCTTCCCCTTAGGAGGCGTCGGAGCCGGCAGCATCAGTCTCGGAGGCCGCGGCAATCTCCGCGATTGGGAAATCTTCAACAAACCGAATAAAGGAAGCAGCCCCGGCTACGCGCTGCCCTCTATCTGGGCGCAAACTGGTGACGCGCCTGCAGTCGCACGCGTCTTGGAAGCGCGCTACCAACCTCCTTATGAGGGCGAGGACGGCCTGGGATCCAAGAACGCCCCTGGCCTGGCTCGTCTGGAAGGCGCGCGTTTCATGGGGGAATATCCTCTCGCCCATATCGATTTTGAAGACTCCGCTCTTCCGGTGGATGTTGCGCTCGACGCCTTTACGCCCTTCATCCCGCATGAGCCCGATGACTCCGGCTTGCCTGTCGCCATCCTTCGCTACACGGCGCATAACAAGACCGCGCGCAAGGCCCAAGTCTCCATCGCCTGGTCTATCGAAAATCCCCTGAAGACTCATGGCGACAAGCCCATCAACGAATTTCGAACCTCCAATTCGCTGTCCGGTCTCAGCATGACCAACGCCGCGCTGCCCGAAACAGACCCGCTCCACGGCACCTTCGTTCTGGCTGTCCGCAATCCAGGCACCGGCAAGCTGACCCACCAGAAAGGCTGGCCCGCCGGACGCTGGTGGAACTCAGCCTTGCTCTTCTGGGACGATTTTTCTGCCGACGGCCAGTTAGATCCCGATCCACCAAATCCGAGTTCCATTGGTTCCCTGTGCCTCTCCAAAGAAATTCCCGCTGGCGGCCAACAAACTTTCGAATTCCTTCTGGCCTGGCACTTTCCCAACCGCACCCCCGCCCGCTGCGGCTGGTCTTCTCCCAAAGGCGAAGGCGACACCGTGATCGGCAACTGGTATTGCACCAAATTCTCCGACGCCTGGGCCGCCGCCGAATACGCCTCCACTCATCTGCCTGAGTTAGAGGCCAAAACCCGCCTGTTCGCCGCCGCCCTGCGCGAGAGCACCCTCCCCGCGCCCATTCTGGAAGCCGCTTCCGCTAACTTATCCACGCTCGCCACCACCACCTGTTTCCGAACCGCCGACGGAGAATTCCACGGCTTTGAAGGCGTGGACGACAAGCTGGGCTGCTGTTTCGGGAACTGCACCCACGTCTGGAACTACGAAACCGTCACTCCTCATCTGTTCCCCACACTGGCCCGGTCCCTGCGCAAGTCTTCCTTCGGCTTCTCCATGGATGACGCTGGCGCCATGCACTTCCGCCAGTTACTGCCCGACGGCAAAGAGCGCAGCGGATTCGCCGCCGCCGACGGGCAAATGGGCCAGATTGTCCACGCCTATCTGGATTTCGCTCTTTCCGGCGACCGCCAGTGGCTCACTGACTTATGGCCTCGCATCAAGAAAGCCATTGAGTTCGCCTGGGTTCCCGGAGGCTGGGACGCCAATCGCGACGGGGTTATGGAGGGCGTGCAGCACAACACTTACGACGTGGAATTCTACGGCCCCAATCCGCAATGCGGCATCTATTATTTGGCTGCACTGCGCGCTTGTGAAGAGATGGCGCTTGTTGCAGGAGACACTGACTTTGCCAAAGTCTGCCGCCGCCTGTTTGACAACGGCAGCCGCTGGATTGACGCCAACTTGTTCAACGGGAATTTCTACGTCCAGGAAGTCCGCAGTTTCCGCAATGACCAGATTGCGCCCTCCCTGCGCAGCGACATGGGCGCTTCTGATCCCGAACACCCCGAATATCAAGTGGGCAAAGGCTGCCTGGTAGACCAGTTAGTAGGCCAGTACTTGGCAGACGTTTGCGGCCTGGGACCCTTGCTCGACTCCGCACACATCCGCGCCGCTCTCAGCTCCATCCACAAATACAACTACAAACGCACACTGTTTAATCACGACACTGTCCAGCGAACCTTCGCGCTGAACGACGAATCCGCCATTGTCATTTGCGACTACGCCAGCGCGCCGCGACCAAGAATTCCGTTTCCCTACTTCGCCGAAGTCATGACTGGCTTTGAATACACCGCCGCCAGCCACATGATCTTTGAAGGCATGGTGAGTGAAGGCGTGGAATGCATTGCCAGCATTCGCAAGCGCTACGACGGCGCGCGCCGCAACCCTTGGGACGAAGCCGAATGCGGCCATCATTACGCGCGCGCGATGGCCGCCTGGTCCGGCATCCTCGCGTATAGCGGCTTTCATTACAACGCTGCCACGCAAACTCTCACCATCAACCCAAAATCCAGCCGCGCCGATTTCAGATGCATCTGGTCCACGGGCACCGGCTGGGGAGTTTTCCATGCAACTCCAACTGATCTAACAATCAAGGTTCACTCGGGCCAACTGCCAATCAAGACCTGCACTTATCGAGGGAAACCGATAAGCGCGCGCATAACCGCATGACCCGCCGCGATCTGCTATTAGCCGGGCTAGCTTTCGGCACCCAGCCCCCGAAATCCGAGTTATCTGTGGAAGGCTACATCTTCCAGCAATATGCGGAGCGCACTCATCAATCCCTGGCCCGAGTTATTCCGGAAGTCCTTCCCATGGCCAAAGCGGCCGGATTCGCGAATATCGAACTCAACTCCGCTTTTTTCACGCCTAAAATCCGCGAGAACACTCTTGCGCTCCTCCGTTCGCTCAGCCTCCGCATGCCATCCATCTACGTCGGCGGAGCCCTGCACTCGGAAACCGAGGCGAATCATACCATTGAAAACGCCGTCAAGTATTTCCGCATAGCATTGCCATTTGGCTGCCAAGCCCTTGTCACCAATCCCGATCCAAAGCCGGGAGACCAAACCAAAACGGACCAGGAACTTGAGATAGAAGCCCGAAATCTAAACCGCCTGGGCCGCACCCTTGCTGCTGAGAATTGCGAACTGCGCGTTCACCATCACACGCCGCAACTGGAAAACGGCGCTCGCGAATGGCGCCACATCCTCGCCCATACCGACCCAAGATTCGTCAAGATCTGCGTGGATGTCGACTGGGCCTATGAAGGCGGCTATGACCCCGTTCCCTTTCTGCAAAACGTCGGCAACCGGCTGCGCGAAATTCATGTTCGCAGCGCCCGCAACAAGATCTGGCTGGAAGATGTGGAGGACAGTGATATCGATTACCGCCAGGTGGCCGCCTATCTCAACCAGCAAAAGCTCCATCCGCTGGTTGTCGTCGAGTTAGCCTACCGCCCGCAAACTGCCGTGACTCGTTCGTTAGAAGAGGACTTACGCCGGAGCCGCCTCTACACCGAAAAAGTCTTAGCTCTTGGGAATTAAGTCCGTCTGCAGTTGGGCGTTCGTGGCTGGCACGTACTTAGTCGGAAATCCCAGTTCTTTCCGCACAATATTGCACCCTTGCGCAATCGCGCTGGCCTTATAAAACGCAATATCCCGGTTGCAGCCTTGCCGCCCAAATCCGCAATCGCTTGAAAGAATCAGCTTCTCGGCTGGAATATATTTCAGCGCCTTGCGAATCTCTGCTGCCACATCTTCCGCCCGGTCGGCCTGCAGCGTCCGGTGGCTCACCACGCCCACGCAAATCTTCTTTTTTAAGTCATTCTTGAACGGCTCAAAAAGCTCCAGATCCTTCTGGTTCCGGTCTTTCATCTCCAGCGTCCACACATCCCCTCGGCAGCGCTCCAGATAGATTTCAATGGAGTTCGCATAGCTCGTGTTATCCATCACTCGCTGCATATTCGGATTGCCCCAGCAGGTGTGAATCCATAACTCCACGTCATCCAGCCCCTGCACCTCGCGGTTGAAAGCGTCAATCATGAACTTCACCTCTTCATGATCTTTGCCAAACTGGTTCGCCATGAAATGAAATGTCGGCTCCTCAATCTGGATGCAGCGGCATCCGGCGTCGCGCAGCGCCAGCAGTTCCTTGTTCATGGCTTCCGCCATATCCCAAATCACTTGCCGCTTGTCCGTGTACTTAGGCGTATGAATATCCAGAAACAGCGCCATCACCTGCGAACAGCAGGTTCCAAACTTCACAGGCTTCTGGGTCTTGGCCTGCGCCATGCGCCACAGTTTCGGATAATCCAGCGGACGGTGCTCAATCTTGTCCACCACATGCGGCCAGCGCCAGCCGGTGTAAATCTCATTCAGCAAAGTGCCGGGAGGATAATGCAGCCAGGGCGCGGTGGTTTCTTCCGGCTGAAAATAATCGCCCTCAAAACCGGCCCAGCGCTGCAGCGGATAATGGTGCCAGCTTCTCCCCGCCAAATCTTCATCCAGGTGAAAATCGCCATGCGTGACAATGTCAAGGCCCGCGCGTTCCTGGTCGCTAATGACCACCGCCAGCGCATCCTGAAATTTCTCGCGAAAGTGAATATCCAGCATGCAAGTGTCCAGCGGCCGCCCCCACATGCTGACATCAAACCATCGGGGGCGGGGAAACGAGCCAGTAACAGTGCTGGGAAGAATTAAATCGGCCGTTGTCGTGAACATCAGCGGCTATTCTATCTCGCGGTCCGTTTCCGTCGAGATCCAATCCAGATACGCCTGCGACCCGGCCACAATCGGCAGCGCGATAATCTCCGGATTCGCATAGGAATGATTCTCCTTAATCACTTTTTCAATCTCCGCGAAATCGGAAAGCCGCGCCTTAATCAGCAGTTGCACCTCGCGCGCATCCTCAATCTTTCCCTTCCAGCGGAAAATGCTTTGAACCCGGCTGCCCTGAACGCAGGCAGCCAGCCGCTTCTCCAGCAGCAGATCGGTAATCGTGCCGGCCTCGCTGTCGTTGGCGCAAGTGGCCATCACCACCACATAACTCATTTGGAAAACAGCTCAGTCAGTTTTTTCTCTAGCTTCGGAAAATCCACATCCGTCTGGGCGTGAACTTTTTCTAGCGGAGTAACAGGCTTGTCTTTCTCGCTCCAGATCATGGTGTCTCCATAACCGGGCCCATGCATGGTATTCACATCCATATAAACCAGGCGCTCATGCGTAATAATATCGGGCTCAAGCCAGGCCGCCGCCGCTAACTCATCCCACATATAAGAGCTAAGCGGCCTTTCGGTGTACTTAGTCAAATAACGCGCGGCCGCGCTGTTTAAGTGCGACCATTTGGCAAACATCTCTTCGGTGGGACGGGTTTCAATGGAGGCGTCCACCGTGGTGTCGGTAATTTTCGCCCAATTGGCGCGCAAAGTAATGCTGGCCGCCTCCGGGTCAAACCAGAAATTAAATTCATGCCTGGGAGTGTCGACAAATTCCGGATCTTCCGTGCGCGGATTCAGGCTCCCGCCCATAACAACTAACTCCTTGGCTAACTCGGCAAAGTGCGAATCCAGCCGGATAGCCAGCGCAATATTCGTCATCGGGCCCGCGCCATATATCGTCACCTGATGCGGATACTGATGCACCATGCGAATCATAAAATGCGCCGCGTCTTCGTCAGCCGGCTTTGTTGTCGGCAAGCCCTGGGGAAGGGCCGGAATCACGTTGGCCTCATGGCCGCCCGCTCTCCAGGCGCCGTTCCATTCCGCTTTCCCGTACAACTGCGCAGAAAGCCGGGTCTCCAGTTGCGTGCGCACCAGCGGATACTCCGCGCCCACATATACTTTCACATCCGTGCGCCCCACCAGTTCCAAAAGCCGCAGCGCCGTGGCCACTTCTTCGTCGCGCCATGCGTCACCTGTCACCACCGTGATGCCCAGCAAATTCACATTCGGCGACTGCAAAAATACCAGCAGCGAAATCAGATCGGATCCCGCCGGTCCTGCCACGTCCTGATCGGCAATGACATACCGCTGCTCTGCCTGCAAAAACGCCGAAACAAAAAGCGCCAATATAAAAAGTTTCCCCAACGCCCTCATAAACGATCAGGTTACTCTAACCCATATGCCAGTTGAGCAAAATTATCAGAGCCAGGACGTCTGGAGCCGCGCCACCTCCGTCAACGGCTATCCTTTTGACGAGCTTCGCTCTGTTCTTCAGAAATCCATCCGCCGCGGACTGATTGAGGAAGCCGTGCTGGCTGCGTATGAGTTTTTCATGAGCGGCCCGGATGCGGAAGAAGTCTTGTGGCGTCGGCTGGAAATTATCGCCGCTGAAGACGTTGGCTTCGGGCTTATGGAAGCGCCGGCCATTCTGGAAGCCCTGAATTCGCAGCGCCTTCGCATGGCGGACCGCGGCGACCGCTGGATGTATTCGGTCCACGCGGTTCGTCTGCTGGCGAGTGCGAAGAAGGACAACACCACCATGGAGCTTGCCTGCTGGGCGCAGTTTTCCGTGGCGCGCGGCGAACGAAAAGTGGAAGTGCAGGATTTTCATGTCGACATGCACACGCGCCGGGGCGTGGAGATGGGCCGCGACGTGAAGCATTGGTGGACGCAGGGCGCGAAGCTGGAAAACAAGCTCAGCGAAACGCCAACTCCTTGGGGCCAGTATCTTGACAAGTTATACATGAAGCCATGACTCGCCGTCATCTTCTGGCTAGCGCCGCCTTGCTTTCCTCCTGCACGCGCCTGAACCGCCATGATCTTGTTATGGCGCTGGGCTGGGTGCCCAACGTGGAGTACGCGGACTTATGGGTTGCGATTGAAAAAGGCTATTTCGCGCGGCAGCATGTCCCGCTGAAAATTTGGCCGGGCGGCCCGAACGCGCCCCAGCCTGTCGTGGAAGTGGCCGCGCGCCAGGCGCACTTGGGCGAATCCGATTGGCTGCCGCTTCTGGACGCTGTTTTGCGCGGCAATGATCTTGTCATCATCGCCTCTACTTTCCCCATTCATCCCGCCGGCCTGCTGTCGCTGCCCAAGCGTCCCATCCGCACGCCGGCAGACTTGGTGAATGCCCGCTTTCTGGTGCAAGGCCCCGCCGAACGAACCGCCATCGATGCCATGTTCAAGCTGAATCATCTGCCGCCCCGCTATGAGCTTATTCCCGTCGGCTACTCGCCAGAAGCTCTGCTGAATGGCGCGGGCGACGCTTATTATTGCTTCATCACCAACCAGCCCCTGATGCTGGAAGACATGGGCATGCGCGCGAATCAAGATTTCATCGTCACCCGTCTGGACCAGCTAGGCTACCGTCTTCCCTCCACGCTGATCTTTGCCGAACGAAAAACAATTCTCGAACGCCGTCCTCAACTGGTGCGCTTCCTCGCGGGCCGTCTGCAAGGCCAAGCCGAGAACGCTCGCAATCCGAGTTACGGCGCACGGCTCGCGGTGGATAAATTTGGCGCTGACCTTGGACTCACCATGAAGCACGAGTTACGCACCAATCTTCTGCAGTTAGCGCTCTACCAGACTCCCGGTTCCCCAGGTCCTTACTGGATCTCCGATTCCGACCTCCGAGATCATATGTATGGCGTCGCCATAGCTTCGGGCCGAACCAATCTTCCCGACCCGTCTCGCATCATGGACATGTCTCTGCTCCGGGAAGCGTACCAACTTACATGACCGATATTGATTTATTAATCACTGGCGCTTCCATCGTCACCTTCGACCATCAATCCACCGAAATCTCAGATGGAGCTATCGCCATTTCCGGCAACAAAATAACCTGGATTGGCACCGCCTCCGAAGCGTTCTCGCTTTTTGATTCAAAAGAAACCATCAATGCCACCGGGCTCATCGCCATGCCCGGCTTTGTCGATTGCCACGTTCACACCGCCCAGCAATTTCTGCATGGCAAACTTTCCGCCGTGCGACGCCGGGGAGAGTTGAAAAGCCCCATGTGGTCGCGCTATCTGATTCCGTTCGAAGGCGGGCTGGAGCCGGAAGATGTCTATTGCAGCGGCCTGGCGGCTTACGCGTCCATGATCAGCAGCGGCACCACCTGTTTTCTGGAAGCAGGCGGCCCTTATCCGGACGAAATGGGGCGCGCTGCGGACGAAATCGGAATTCGCGGGCGGATCGCTTTGTCCACAATGGACATGGATGAAAGCATTCCCGCGAAATCGCGCTTCAGCACCGAAGACGCGCTGAAACACAATGAAGCGCTGGTACACCGCTGGAAAAATCATTCGCGCGTGAATGCGTGGCTGTCCTTGCGCCAGATTATGGTGAACACCACTGAATTAACCAGGGGCATGACCGCGCTTTCCAAACAGCTTGACACTCCGATTCACACCCACCTTGCTGAAGGCTCTTATGAAGTGGATTACGCCATAAAAACCTGGGGCTTGCGGCCTGCCGAATACCTGGAAAGCATCGGCGGGTTGCACGAAAACATTCACGCCGCGCATTCGGTTTTGCTGAGTCTGCATGAACTCGATCTTTACCAGTCGCGCAAGGTGTCGGCTTGCCATTGCTCGTTCAATAACTACACCATGGGAGCGCCGCGAGTTTTGGAGATGCTGCACCGCAAGATCAGACTCGGATTCGGGACCGACGGGGCGGCCACGCGCGGCAGCCTGGATATGTTTGAAGTGGTCCATGCCGCCACTGTTGGCCAGCAGGCGGTTGGAGGAACTCCGTATCACATTGATCCGCCCATCACTCACGAGCAAATGCTGACTGCCGCCATTCGCGGAGGCGCGCAAGCCGCCCGTCTTGATAGCGAGCTAGGATCTCTGGAGGCGGGCAAACTCGCGGATCTTATCCTGGTCGAGTCATCCAGCTTCGCCCAGTTTCCCAACTACGATCCCACCATCACGCTGGCCGAGAGCACCGTCGGGCCGAACGTCCGAACCGTCATTATCGATGGGCTCGTTGTTATGCGAGACCGGGTGTTGCTTACTGTCGACCTCGCATCCATGAAAGAACGAGTAGCCCGCCAGTACAGCACATTAATGGATCGCTTTGAAAAGGCAATCAGCTAGGCATGGCAGCCATCCAGATTCAGGACGTCAGCAAGTCTTATAATTTGAATCGCAAGGAATCGGTGCTTGCCTTGAAAGGCATCAATCTTGCGGTTGCCGACGGCGAATTTGTCGCGCTTTTGGGGCCCTCCGGCTGCGGCAAAAGCACGCTGCTGCACTTAGTGGCTGCGCTGGATGAGCCATCCAACGGCTCCATCCTGATTGACGGCAATCCTCCCGCTGTCCTGCGAAATCAGCACCGCCTGGGAATCGCGTTTCAAGACCACGCGCTGCTTCCCTGGCTCACCGTGATGGCGAATCTCGCGCTGCCTTTCAAAATTGCCGGACGCCCCGTGGACACCAGTCGCCTGAAGCATTTAATTAATCTGGTGGGCCTGCAAGGTTTTGAGCAAGCCCGGCCCAGCCAGCTATCCGGAGGCATGCGCCAGCGCGCGGCCATTGCCCGTTCGCTGTGCCTGGAACCTGCTCTTCTGCTGCTGGATGAACCGTTCGGCGCGTTGGATGCCGTCACGCGACGCCGCATGAATATTGAGCTGCAGCGCATCTGGCAGGAACGCAAACTCACCACGCTGATGGTGACTCACTCAGTGGACGAGGCGCTGTTTCTGGCTGACCGTGTCGCCGTGATGAGCGGACGGCCTGGTTCTATCATCCAAATCGTCGATGTTCCCTTTGAACGGCCGCGCCCGCGTTCTGAAGAATTTCACAAACTGGCCGATGACTTGACCGCGCTGCTGGAGCCCTGACATGAAGAAGGTACTGGCACAACTTCTTTTGCTCATTGCCTGGGAACTCATCGCGCGCAGCGGCATCGCCGGCCTCACCGTTCCCACACCCGTCAGCATTGCCGAAATCTATCTTCAGCCGCGCTTCGCCGCGCTCTTGTATCGGTCCGCCATGGCTACAGCAGGTTCAGCGCTGCTGGGTTTGGCCATTGGCATCCTGCTGGGCACCGCCACGGCGCTGGTCTCTCATGTGAGCGCCGCGCTTCGACCCGGTCTCGACCGCTTGGCCGTCACTGTCAACGCCATCCCCGCCATCGCCATAGCGCCTATCTTCGTGCTCCTGGTCAGCCGCGACTTCACGCCCACTCTTCTTGCCGCCATTGCCGTCTTTTTTCTCATCTATGTCGCCGTTTCCTCAGGACTCCACACACCATCCTCCAGACTTCTCGACATGCTGACAACCTTCGGGGCAGGGAAGTGGCAGCGCCTCCGCTATGTCGAGTTACCCTCCGCTCTCCCATCCTTCCTCGGAGGTCTCAAGATATCGGTGACAGCCGCCATGATCGGCGCGGTGGTCGGCGAATGGTTCGGCGCGCCCACCGGACTCGGCATTGTCATCCTGAACACCATGCAGAATTTCCAGATCCCCCTGATGTGGGCGGCTGTGCTGCTGGTGGCGGCCATTTCGCTTTCTGGCTATGGACTGGTTCACCTGGCTGAAAAGAGGGTTTCATGATTCGCCGGGTCTTTTCTCAAACCTGGCTGATTCTCCTTGTTTTCGCCGCCTGGCAAATCTGGGTCATGCGGGCGAACTACAACCCCATTGTTGTGGTCTCGCCGTTCGCGGTGCTCAAAGACATCTTCCGAAATCCGGTCACTTACCTGCTGCCGTCCCTTTGGACCCTCTCATTCGCTTTGGCTGGCCTCGCGGCCGGAATGCTTTTGGGAGTCGCGCTTGCCATCGCTGCCTGGAGGTCGCAACTCTTGTCGGGACTCATCAGCCCGCCCGCGCTGCTGCTTAGCTCCACTCCAGTTGTCTGCTTCATTCCGCTGCTGGTGCGAATCTTTGGCTACCAAAGCCGCACCGAACTGGTCACGGTTGCGCTGATGACGTTTTTCCCCAGCTTCGTGTTCGCCGCGCAAGGCCTCACCAAGCTGCCGCCCATGGCCCAGGATTTCTTCACCGTTCTGGCTGCCACGCGCACGAAACAGCTTCTGCTGCTGGCGCTGCCCGCGTCCGTTCCCAGTTTGGCCGTCGCCTTGCGCGTGGGCGCGTCTTACAGCGTCATGGTCACGATGGTTTCCGAATACCTGATGCAAACCGGCGGCTTGGGCAACATGTTCGCCCTGACCAGCCAAGCCTTTGAAACCGAGCGAGCCTGGGGCGCCAGCCTCTGCGCGATGGCCCTTTCCGTTGCGCTTTACACACTCAGCGGCGCTGTCGAATCGCGAGTCCGCGCGCGCTACCGTTAGGCCGGTGTCTTTACGTTCCCCTAACGCATTCCTTATGTTTTCCTTCCGGCATGCGGCCTAACTTTGAGATGTGTTCAATCGATATCACGTCATTTCTATTGCCGCGCTTTTGTTCGCCTCAATTCCAGCCTGGCCGCAAGCGGCGCTGCCTCCGGACGCGCCCGCAGCGCCGACGCCGGTAGCCAAGCCCGACAACGCCGTGCCCGCCGGATTTTGGAAGCGCTTCATCAAGGCTTACGCGGACGATTGGCATCCCGCCCCCGGCCCCAGCGAGCCTGCCAAATTCCGCGGCTATCCTGCGCCTGTCGACAGCCCGCCTTATCCGTTCACACTCTGGCCCATGGGCGGCACCGTCAATATCGGATACAACAACGCCACCGCCTATCCGCTGACCACCGCCCTGCAAACCGGCCCGCATGGCGACTGGTGGAAAAAGGCCAACATCCAAATGTATGGCTGGCTGGACCTGGGCATGAATATCAGCACTTCCAGCGCGCGCCCTTACGGCAATCTGCCCGCCGCTTACTCCGAAGTGCCAAACACTTTTCAGGTGGATCAGGCTACGTTCTACATTGAACGCACTCCTGACACTGTCCAGACCGATCATTTCGATTGGGGCTTCCGCTTCACAAATCTTTATGGCCTTGATTACCGTTTCACCACCGCCGAAGGCTACTTCAGCCAGCAACTGCTGAACAACCCGAAATCCAATGGCACCATCGGCAACAAATACGGCTACGACCCGGTGATGATGTACGTTGACCTTTATTTTCCAGGCCTGGGGCAGGGAACCGACGTGCGCGTGGGGCGCTATATCTCGCTGCCCGACATTGAGGCGCAGCTTGCGCCCAACAACTACACGTACACGCATTCGCTGCTTTACACTTACGATTGCTACACGCAAACCGGCGTTAACATGACAACCAAATGGAGCAACCATTGGATTACGCAGGTGGGCTTTTCCGGCGGCTGCGAAGCCGCGCCCTGGGCCAAAGACGCCAAAGCCACTGGCAACGCCTGCATCGCCTACGTCTTCAGTGATGGCGGCGACAACATTTATGTCTGCGCCAACTCCATCAACAGCGGCAAGTACAACTACAACAATCTGTCCGCTTATTACACCACCTGGTACCACAAATTCGGCCATTCGAAATGGCACATGGACTGGGAAACCTGGTACCAGTACATGAAGGACGTGCCCAACGTCAATAATCCGGCGGCATCCTCGCTGCTGGTGGAAAACTCGGATGGCGCTTATTGCAACACGCCCACCCAGCTCACCTGCTTCGCGCCGGAATGGGCCACCGTCCACTACATCACCCGCCAGTTCGGCAAGCACGACGCCATTATTGTTCGCAACGAATACATGGACGACATCAAGGGCCAGCGCACCGGCTTCCAGACCAAATATTCCGAGCACGACATTTCCTGGAACCATTGGATTGGCAGCACGGTGGTCTTTCGCCCCGAAATTCGCTACGAACACGCCTACGACGCCCCCGCTTACAACAACGGCACCAAGAAGAGCCAGCTCATGTTCGCGGCCGACATGATCTTCTTTTACTGATTTTCAGCTATCATAGATTGTGGGTGCTGACGATAAGCGAAGTGTGCGACAGCGTATCTTCACCGAATTCTTTCTGAGCTACGGCTCAGGGCAGCATCATCTCAGCGGCATCACCCGCGCCAAAGCCTGGAACATTGTCTCCTGGGGTCTCATCGTCCTGGGCTCGCTCTGCTGGGTCATCTTCCTGATGTGGAAACCCTGATTTCTAGTACTAATCCCGACTTTGCCATCTCTTTCTTAATACGTCTGTAACCTCCGCTCTCTACCCTGACAAGGTTGCCCCCTGTTCCTATTTTTGGGGCTCACTCTAGGAGATCGGTTTGCATCTTTTCGGCCAGGACGTTTCGTTTACAACTGCTTTCTTTCTGTTCTTAGCGCTCGGCTTAGCCCTCGGTTTTGAGTTTGTCAACGGCTTCCACGACACTGCCAACGCGGTGGCCACCGTCATCTACACCCATTCGCTGAAGCCCGTCACTGCCGTGGTTTTGTCCGGCTGCTGCAATCTTCTGGGCGTTTTGACGTCCAGCGGGCTGGTTGCTTTCAGTGTGGTCTCGCTGCTGCCCGTTGAACTTGTTCTGAACGTTGGTTCCGGCGCAGGCTTCGCCATGGTTTTCTCGCTGCTGATTTCAGCCATCATCTGGAATCTGGGCACCTGGTACCTGGGCTTGCCCGCCTCCAGCTCGCACACCCTTATCGGATCCATCATGGGCGTCGGCCTGGCCAACTCCATGCTGTCTCCCGGCCACGTTTTCGGCGAAGGCGTCAACTGGGCCAAGGCGCAGGAAGTTTTCACCTCGCTGCTGCTGTCGCCCATCATTGGGTTCGTGTGCGCGGGCGGCTTGCTGCTGCTGCTGAAAGTGCTGGTGAAGGCGCCCGAACTTTACAAGTCGCCCGAGGGCCAGCCGCCGCCGCTGTGGATTCGCGCCATCCTCTGGACCACCTGCTCCGGCGTCAGCTTCTTCCACGGCTCCAACGACGGCCAAAAAGGCATGGGCCTCATTGTCCTCATCCTGGTGGGCGTC
>Ga0209208_10001262_pt1 | contig 35491 bp, 31 predicted proteins | sample S1TSphfallax_3_FD_187694 | JGI IMG/M metagenome (GOLD analysis project Ga0209208, IMG submission 187694) | Host-associated microbial communities from peat moss isolated from Minnesota, USA - S1T2_Fd - Sphagnum fallax MG (SPAdes) (version 2) | ecosystem: Host-associated > Plants > Peat moss >...
AAAAAAAAAAAAAAGGTTAGAATCAAGATTGAAGGTTCCTTTTGAAATGAAAAATTAAACATCAGTCTACATAATACATAAACATACAAAATTTCAAGTCATTTGAAGGAAAGTACATTGAATTTTGTTGTTTAATAATAACTCACAAAATATTTATTCACAAGAAAACATGTTTTGACAAGTTCCATTAACATTTCATTAAGCAAAATAATTTACATGGCTAACATAAATCAAATGTGAAAATATTCATTTTCAAAAACTAATTATAATATTGGTATTATTATGTCATACAATTACATTCTGAAATATATATTATGTCAAAAATTTCTATCATATTATTTTTTATTTGTAATATATTGGTTATCACATATTAATTCCAAAATGTATTATATAATGTATTACCATTACATAAAATTAACATATGTACACTTACTAATTTTATACATAATTGCAATGCAACATATGGATATTTTTATTAAAAAAATATCCGAGATTAAAATGAATATTTGAATAATATACAAAATTGATTATATTGAATAACCCTAATGAATTGCTTACACTAAAAGTGGACATTAATGATTCGAGTTTCACCCAAGGTGAAATGGCACAAGAGTGTGGTGATATAATTCGCTTTTAATTTTTTTAGGGCCTTATAGTGAATCGTATTAGTGAATTAGCTACATGCACATTTCATATTAATGATACAAAATATTGAGTAACACAACTATGCTCAAAACTCAATTAATGTTAGTATTTTGAATAATAAATGCCCATGACATCCATAAAATGGTTGCTTGTGAACCAATTTGTTAACTCTTCCATGAATGCATACATAACACCAATGTCAATATCAAGTAATTGTGTCATTATGGGCACCACATAAATCAATAACCCAAGTTCATCATTAACAAAAATAAACGAGTATGGTAAAATTGCAATTGAGTAAAATTGCAATTGACATGGTGTCATAATACAAATCACAAGGAAATGCAAGAAATGATGGTGGTTGCACAAAAGAAATTATGACATATGATGTGCACCAAAAAATATAAATTGTATTAACATGGTTTTGAATATAAGGTAGAAAATTACAATGTTGAGCATATTAGTGTGTCAACATCTTTGGCATCCTCTAATGTCATGTTGAATGATTGGGCAAGTAATACTCAAATTTGAAAGGTATAAGTTGCATAAAAGGTGTGCATATCAAAATGAAAAACAAACATAATTTAAACTTGGGTTTTTTTTGCTTAATGATATCCCATGCAAACCAACACATGTGGGTTTGCAAAATGTTCATGTGGATATGCATAATGACCTTATGGACTTGCATAATGGTTATGTGAATTTTGCAAAATGGTCTTACAATTAGTATGTATTGGCATTTGCCCAAGTTAGGTATGGTTGACACCATGGGAACTTTCCCTTTTGCCTTATGAAATAATTGAAAAGAGGCAAAAATAAGCCCAAAAAATTCAATGCTAAACCATAAAAAAATGTTTTTTTTTTTTTGTTTTTTTGTTATTTCATGACGTTCACCCATCCGAAGATTTCAATATACCTTTCAAAATCTTAAAGCCCCAATACATGGTCAACCTAGGCCTTTTGGGTTTCAAAAAATATAGTTGTGATTTTTTCTTTTCATTGTTTTTCATTGTTTTTTCCAATACATTTCCTTCTTCTTTTTTTCCAAAGTACACAATTCAAGTTTGATATCAAAAAAAAAATCAATTTTATTTTAAAATCTCCTTTAAAAAATTCTTTAAAACTTGAAGCAACTAAATGAAATTGCCTTTTGACGACAATGTTCAAATTGTATGAATTTCAAAAACTTCATAAGCCAACTTTTAATGTCAATAATTATTTTAACTTCAAAAACTAAAATCAACTATCCAAGCTATTATGTGAACTTAAACTTTATATGCCAACGATTGTATGAATTTTAAAAATTAAAATGAAGTGTCCAAGCTATTATATTAACTTCAAAATTGAAATGAAATGTCCAAGCCATGAAATGAAATGTCCAAGTTATGAAATATTAAATGTATGAAAAAGAATCCAACCTATATAAGCAATTGAAATTTACCTTCAATGCCATGCCAACAAGTATTATAATATGATTAATTTTCAAAAAAATTGCCAATTTTTTTTTTTTCAATATCCCCAATATGAATATTTCACAATTTCAACAATAGTTTGTAAATATGCTAAGTCTTTTACTAAGTTTCAAAATTATCTTGTGTTTTGAATCGAGTTCAACTTTTTAAAAAATTGGGACATTTCTTTTTTATAAATGTTTTTCAATTGGCCTTCTTAAGAATTAATTAATGTCAAACATGAGTTGTAGGTATATCTAGTTTTGAAAAAATGTACAACAAAATCTCAAGTGAAGTTCAAAGATATGATTTGAAATGTTGAAGATTAGAGCAAATGAAAAAAATCACAATGTAATCTTGTCCATCACATTTGTTACTAAACTTAAAAATAAGTTTAGATCAATAACTAAAAATCATAATGGGACAATTATAAAAATGGATTTAAAATGCTTAGAAGATGTGTTCACATTTAACACCTTGAGCATTTGTTAATCAAGAATTACTTTTGTTTCTAAAAGCTCCATGTCAAACATGTTGAACATTTCATTCCAGAAATTGTCTTCAACATCAACATGTTCCTTATTTAGTTTTGGGAAATGCACCATTGTATTTTCTTGAGCAACATTGATAGAATCAACATGTGTCATGGGCATGGAAACTATGAAAACATAATTAAAATTTTCCAAAGTAAAAAAAAAAGGACAAATTGTGACAAAAGCAAAGTTAAATTTAATTTCAAACATAAAATATGGAAACTAAAAACAAGAACCAAAAATATGCAAGATAAATGTGTAAATTTTTTTTTGTTCTTATCACATATGAAACCATGAACATGAAATGAAATAAATAGGATTATGATGCAAGATTGTACTTTGGACTAATGTTTAATAAATTAAAAGTAATCAGGGGACCTACTTTTATTTATACCCCTTTGGGAACCTACCACAAAATTTCCATGAATTTATATCCCTTTAAGGATCTAGCATTTACAAAGGCTTCCATATGTTCACCATCCAAAAACCTATTTAAATATATGTGAACCATGAATGAATTATAAATGAATTGGAAGTGAATTATGAATGAATTATAAATAAACTTCAAGTGAACAATGAATGAACAATGAATGAAATACAAATTATGTTGACAATAATGATGTTTGTCGATGCTAGTGTTCATGATAACATGCAATCTTTTTTAATTAAAAACATCACCAACAACACATTTTTGTCAAACAAAAACAACATCAATGGCATGAACATTATTATTTGCACCACCTCTTTCATCGTCATGATCAAATGAATCAATAAAAACCGCATTAGGTGGATGTTCAAATATGAACATCTTGTGCAAAATAAAATAAATTGAAAGTAGCATAAAAATAAAAATAAACATAAACATCATCACTAATAAATCTTCATGTACCAAAACACCATTTAACAACATCTAATATATCTTGGGCATGATGTCATGCCCATATGCATGGCCTCATACATGACAGCCAATTACGGGCATGCCAATCATGCCTTTAAGGTTAATGTATGTTTTTAGGTTAATGTACGATATTAGGTGTTTTAGGGTTATGGCTTGTTTAAGGTTTTAGCTTTGTTGACGGTTGTATAAAAGGCTAAGCTTTTCCCTTCTCTTGTTAGTTTTTATAGAATTCTTTTGTTAGGGAGAGTTTCCTCCATAGTCAGATTTGATTTTTAGATGTTCTTGGCAACTATTAAACGACCACCATTTACATACACTACAATTTCTTTCTTTCTTTTCAATTCAATTTAATTCTAGAAAAACTGCTTTCTATCGCTTAATGTTGAAAGCGGTAGATTTTTCGTGGCTTTGAGTTTCTTGTGTTCTTGAGTTGTTGCTATTTTTTTTTTACTCTTGTATTGCAAATATAACAAGAACAACAACCATAACTAGTAACAATGTAAGCAAGGGAGAAGGGACATTGGAAAAGCCCACGACGATTATTACTACAAGCTTTTGCAAGCTTAAGCTTTTGATATCACTCACGTTCATGTAGAGTACCCGTTGAGCATCTACGCGCTGATCTATATCCATATTGTTTGTGTCTTTGTGTGCATGTGCGCATGCATTGTGTTTCTTTGCATTCGCACACTGTGCACTCTCGTTTGTTCTCTTCTTCATTTTCTCTCCAAGTTGTGGCTAATAAGAAAGTTCAACACAAAAAACCTCTCGATCCTTCTAGGGATGTCAAATGGTGGAAAGGTGTGGATGTTTTGGGCAAGACTCCTAAGGGGAAGGGTGTTTATCAGTTTGTGAAGAAGTATGGTGTGAACATAGACGATTACAGCCCCATCTACGTGCCCGATGAATGGTTAGAAATTGGCGACTCTTACGCAGGAGGAGTACTAGGGCTAACCATTTGGGCTACGCTTCTTGGAAGTCTGCTTCTAGGAGGTGCATTCTTGGTGTATAACACCATTGCACTAACTTCATAGATCCCTTTTGATCTACAATGAGAATTTGTATTAAACTCCCACTACAACATGAGAAGAGGGTCGAAGGAGCAAGAAGAAAAAGATGAACTATTTTTTACATGTTGTAGTAGTAACTACTTTATACTATGCATTATGATTTCAAGTGCAACAGTGCTCGACATTGAACTTTCTGAATTGTAGTTGAAGGGGGATATTGTGATAGTAGTCAAGTGCACTCCTATGAGCAAAAATAAGTCGTTTGTTGTCACGGAAGTGAAGACTAGATGAACTCCTACTACTCAATTACATGCTCCTGCATTGCCTTCCTGTGAACCAGCTACCTCTACTTAGGAACTCTTCTACATCATCATCATCATCGTCAAGCCAAGCCAAGCCAAGCCAAGCCATCACTTTCTCTTGTATTTTGTTGCTAGAAGAAAGCTAAGTCGTTCCATTGTAGCTAACACATGAAGAAAACAAAAGTTTGTCTTCCAACAGTTACAAATTCACACACATAAAGACAGGAGCTTTAGGATTTTTCTTTCAAATTTTACATTGTTTCCTTGTTATTGAGATTTTTAGTTTGGGAATTTACTTACCTTCCATTTCAAAAAAAAAGAAATCTCTCTTCTCTTTTGCACACCATTGTTGCAGAGCTTGCAAACACAGATTGCTTTGTAGCGCTATCATTGTCATAGTTCCGTCCGTCAACTTTCGTCTGATGTTTGGTTCCATCTAGTTCTGACATCCAATTTAGTCCGTTTGGTTTCCTCCGTCCGTCATCGTTCATCCCTGTTGATGCGCCATATTTTTCAAATTATGTGTACGTATTTTTCAAGATCGTATATAGGTTTTTAAAAATTAATATATAGATTTACATACTTTCGTATTAACACATACATCTACATATTTCATACTAATACATCCACTTGCATAATCTTATTAATACATACATATACATTTTTTTCTTCTTCTACTTCGTCATTTAGCATTAGTAATTATAGAAACTGAAAGTTGCTTAGGGTATGTTTTCTTAAGCACTTCACATTTCAGTTTCCATTACGATTGCATTTAATTGCATAGGTTGTGTTAGAACTTTGTAGCTAGTGCTTTGTATTATTACAACATTTTGGGGCATGGGACAACACCGTGTCCTCAGATGATGAGAACACTACCGCTCAGCCAAAGCCAAGGTATTAACTATGAAGTAACACACAATCATTTGAGCCGATTTCTTTAAGTGACGATCTTCACAACAGTACCATTAAGTGTCTATAGTGCCATCGTCATCTAGTATAACCCCTACTAAAAATTCAGGTTTAGGTTACACTACATCAACGATACATCAGAGTCCATTTGGAGGGGTTAATTAGTGGGGTACGCCTGTTGTCGCACTAACTTTCACACCATCACTGTATATTCCGTTGCAAGTCGTTACTTTTACACCCATATGCACCATGGAGGTCAACAATTCTTTTGGGAGAATTAAGAAGTTCAACGAAAGGCCAGGTACCACTTCTTTGAGGGAGTTCAAGGCAACTTTCTCAATTGTGGTTTGTGAATTGGAGCTTAAGTATGGCACTAATTACACTGAGGCGTTTGCATTCAAACAATTGGCCCGTTATGTGCACTATGAGGCATTGGATGTCTACGAGCAACATTCCTCGAGGATTTTGGGTGTCACCCAAATCCCCAATTCAACTTATGCCACAACCATTGCCACAGCCTCTCAAGCTGCCATTGCACATCATAGGATTGTGCCTAATAATCCAAATCTGATACCTACTTTAATAAACCTTTCTCCTCAACAACTCATTATTATTACCGCAAACATTCCTCCCACCATTGATGCACCAACTTTTGCTAATATAATGGGGGAATTTTTTCAAGTTCTTGAGTTGAAATTTCTGGTTAAGAGTTTTGAAAAAATTTTGTAACTCACCACCTTTTTTCGGCAGAAAGATAAAACCCTCAAGATGCTCTATAGGAGGCTTCTCAAGCTCAAAGAGGATACTTAGAGCGTCACAGACCTGGAAGTTGCCCATCTGTATCTTTGTTCGTTGGAAGGTACTTCGACATTCCATGTGCAAGTTTGTGTAACAGGTTTTTGCAGAATTTGGAGATTCGTACATTTTGCTGGATGTGTACAACATTTTTGAAAAGTTGGAACTAGTTCATGCACATTATGAGGCTTGTACTATGAGGTCTCCATCACGTTCAATGCTTCAGCCTCCACTAGCTACGCCAACCAAATCATCACATTCTTTTTCAAGGGTTAAAACGATGCACTCGGATGCACCCATCCTACCTTCTTGCAACTACTATGGCAATCTTGCCCACAAAGCTAGTGAATGCAACATTCCTTTCAAGGATCTTTTTTGTGATTATTGTGGGAAAGAGGGACATCAAGAAGCTATTTGTTTTGCCAAGTTCTTAGAACGGAAACAACTCCAATTATGATGGCAAAATTTGTCAGCATCTTTTGTTGCCCTTCAACCAAAAGCCAAAGCACCTCAACCTTCCACTTAAGCTTTCCCCACCAAGGGTAATTTCAGTAAGAATGTTAAGAAGAAGTAGCACAATGTTGATAAGAGGGAGGTGCTTCAAGCCCATGTCGCTCAAGTTCAAACTTTGCAAAATGAACTTGAATCATTAAGGGCCCAACTTGTTAATCTAAAAGGCAAGTCTTCCTAACCAGCTAATCATGCCCAACTTGTACAAGGTTCAAGATCACGAGAAGGACCTCCTAGGTTGTTCTATGGCCTCTCACAAGATGCCATGATTAGGGAGTATGTTTTTTCCAATGTACACAATTCTAGTCTCACACCAAAATTTGCCACTTCTTTTTGCCCTTCTTACTTCATGGCACGAAAGGCTAGTGTGGCACCCAAAGTTTTTGCTATTAGGTAGGTAATTTAGAGTAATGGACTCGCATTTGGTTCAAGTCCTATTACCAAGGCTAGAGGAGCTCGAGCAGTCATGCCACAATTTTTTCATCCTCTCAACAAAGAAGAAGAATGCACCTTGTTGGTGATGGGGGAGGAGACTACCACACCGCAAGTTGCTAGGGCATCAAATTTTCGTGTCCTAGGAGTACATGTACAAGAGGAAAACACACAATTTTCCATTGATTAGCTTATGGAGTGCCAACTTCAAATGTGTGAATTGGTGTAAAAGCTTGTGAATACACCGTTGTTTAGTTTTCAAGATTTGAAGTTAAGCACCATGGATACAATTGTAGTACTAAAGGATACTTTAAACACTACATTAGGTCCTCTACCAATCCTTGATCCACATGCTACAGGGGTCTCATCCAACACCTTGGAGAGACATTCGATTGGCTCACATTTTATATTTAGCGTTCGTAATCTAGTCATTAGTTCTAACATGGCTAAACTAATGGGCTTTCTTACCTCTGATTCTACATTCACACATCAAAAGGGAACTAAAAACATTTCACTTGTGGATTTGTTATTCAGCAAAGGTGTTGTGGATAGCCATTCTTTCCACAAAGTCTCTCACTCATTTCCGAAGGTGGTGCCTAGTGAGAAAACTTCCATCACCACTGGAGTTGCCATTGTCGACGATATTGAGTTAACAATCTAGGTGGGGGGACATACACCCAGAGTGGTATTTCTTGATACATGTGCCCAACTGGTGATTCTTGGAATTTAATTTGCTAAAAAGATGGGCATGTTCGACTCCACACTATGGAAATCTATGTGGCAAATTTGCACCACTAGTGGGAGCATAGAAGAAGTACTTGGGGAAAGCTTGGTTTTGATTGCACTTAACTTCAATAAAGGTACAAATCAGGAGCTTTGCCTACATGTCAGATGTTTAGTCACCAATGCCACCAATTACGATGTGTTCATTGGGCAAGAGGCCCTATTTCCACCAGGTTTCATAATTGACAATTGGTTCGAACATGCGTACTATCGAATGGATTGGGAGACTGATGACCACCAGCTAAGATACATACCCCTTGATTTACATGGAACCATAGTCCTATGGCTCACCATTATATGCTCAAGGAAGCACACACCATTTCCTACATCCAACAAGCTAACCATGAATGGATAAAGGGACATGAAGAGGAGACAACTTACGCCCAAGCTATTGAAAGCTTGAAGGTGGTTCCTACTGACATTCAACATAGACCAAAGGTTTTATAGAGGTTCGAAGTAGCCCATGAGCCCTTGGTCAAAGTTCTGTCTAGTTTTGAAAACATGGAAAACCATGGCAGATCAATTAAGCCAATACTTCGTCATCTAATCACTTGGACACCGCCTAAGGAAGGGATTACATTACTAGAGCTCTTTGGTGGTATTGGTACATGTCTCAAAGCCCTACTAAAGTCAGGGATGGTGGTTCGGAGGTATTTTTACATAAACATTAATCCTATTATAAAGCAAGTGGCGGCATTGAGAATGATGGAGCTCACAACCAAATTTCCACAACAGTTTGCAACCACCGCATGGAAGGCCAGATTCACTTTCTTGCCCTCTGACATACAACTATTTCACAAGAAGCATATGGAATCACTTAGCCCCATGGACCTCATCATTTTAGTTTGGGAGTGTTAAGGATTTTTAGCGACTAGATTTGGAAAAGGCTTGAATGACACAAGATTTGGTCTCTTCATGGACATGGTACGATCAATCACTCGGGCTCAATCCATTTTTCCTACACTTGGTTATGTAATTGAGAACACCCCTTCTCGGTTTGACTAGAAGGAGAAAGTCCAAGAACATTATGTGCTAGTTAAACATTACCTTAGAGAGTCACTTTTATTTGATGCGGCACAATGCGATTCCTATGTGCACTGGCTACGCAACTAGTGGACCAACCTTGCACCATTCTTAGTTGTGCAGTTGGCTCTGAGATACACCATCAAAGACCCCAACTTGTAGGTTTCTCACATATTGGATGATTAGAGTTCCTGCCAACCAGTTACAAGGTAAGAAAAACCTCTTTGGTTTCCTACAAACACAATAGGAAAACCAAAAGGTGTTTGGCCCACCTTTGTCTCCTTCCCATGAGCACACGCCTTTTAGAAAGATGGACCAAGCCTGGTGTATCATCATGCTTCAGCCACTTGGGATGAACCAAGCCTAGAAGAAAAAAAAGGGCTATGGGGTTCCAAATTGGCATTACTAGTCACCCCAAGGTGACTAGATTGGAGTGTAATGCTCTACTGGGGAGAGGCATGGACTTGAATTCCTTTACATGATTATTGGTAACCTATGTATTCTTTCAAATGTACACAACACTGGCGCTAATTCAATCGACTTGCAATTTTGGAGATGTGAATTAGAGTTGAGTCCATAATGAGTTTGGGGGTGTGTCAATTTTGCATTTTAAATGGGCTTGGTGGGGTTGGTGGTGTTAATTGTCTCACCCTGCAAAAATGTAATTTGGTTCCCTTTCAGCCTACCTTTTGGTTTTTTCCCTTTGGCAATATTTTGCACACTTGAGGGTGGCATTAAGGTTTTAAAAGTTCCATTTGATTCATTTGCCTGTGCCTCTTTTTTTCAATGATGTTTTAGATGGAAATGTGTAGCATGTAAAAACACTCCCAAGGTTAAAGGACATCTAGGTGGCCTTCGAGATCCTTAATTTTGTAATGTTTTTCCCAAAGGCCTTCATATATGTTGTAAATTTCCCCCCCTTTCCAAGCTTCCATCACCAACTTTTTTGTTTTGATATGACTGTAATCTAAATATTTGGGAGGTTTTAGCTGCAAGTTTGTTGGAATGTTTTGAAGGGCCTTTGGTTTGTTAATAAATTCCATTCCCCATTTCTAAAGGGAAGTCTAAGGTTCATTTCAGCTAAGGCCATTACCCCAATGTTTTATTTGGGGAGTTGGGCTTTGATGGCCTTAATCATTGCCCTTTAATTCTTGCAAGATTGTCAACCATTTTTATTTAAAAAGTTATAGCAACATGTTGTTTTGGGTTACTTCCATTCCAAGCACACTTGAAAATGGCATGAAACCTTCTTCCCTTTATAGTTCAAGCTTACATCCCTCTTTTGAATAGTTTTTGAATAAAACACATATTAATGAGATTGCATAAGCATACCTTTTCTAGCACCATCTTAGACATGATTTCTTATTTTTGTCATGTTCACTTGAAATCATGGATAGGCTTAGGTTCAAAAACATAGTTCTCTACACATCCAATTATCCTATCATTTCATATGGCCTTTAAACATCTTTTCCATCAACACATTGACACTGTGTTGTCCACAAATGAGGTTAACATTCTAGCTAATGTTGTCATTACCAATCCCATTTGAGTAAATATAGTTTTGAAAACTATCATTTCTAAGGGGTTGCGCAATGATCATGTAAAGGATGAATTTTACCATGATCAATACCCAAGGGATACCTTTTGCTGTGGAAGTATTTGGCTATTGGCACTAATAAACTATTTTTTTACACCAACATGATAATATGACATGGTCAACTAGGGGCACTAGAGGCCTCTTTTGTTAGTGTTACAAGCATTTTATAATCAAAAGGTGGTGATTGCCTTGTAGAAAAATCAAACTTCATCCATCTTAAGGTGGGTTATCATCACCAAGGCTTCTTTTATGCTTAATGTTTTTTTAGAATTCTCTTGCCCCTCTTTGTTTGATTTGTTCACAAAATTAGGGAAAGGAATGGAACTTAGACTTAGGTTTCAAATTTGGGGAAGTGCCTTTCCTCCCTTTTGTTCATAAACATTGTTTCAAATTTGGATGTTGGTGTTTTTTTTTAATTAAAATGATAGTTTATTTAATGTTCTAATTATCAACCACTTAAGTTGGCATTAGTAAAAGGTAGATAACAAAATGCAATACCCTTATGTTGTTAAATTTTTTGATTGTGAATAGCAAAATATTTAACTTACTGAAATACCCTCATGTAATTCTAAGGATTCAAGTTGGTAGTGCAACACCTTCATTGTTAAACCATTTTCTTGAAATTCCTTATTATTTTGTAAAATAATTTTAAAGTGGCTTCATCTTTTAAGAAAAAAATCAATTTTTTTCTTCTTGTTTTTCTTTTTGTTCTTATTATTATTCTTCTTCCTTTATTTTCTTTTTTTCTCCATTCTTTTTCTTTTTCTTTCATAAGATTATGTCATCAAAATGAAAAAATGAAAATGGATGCAAGTATTACATGATTGGCTCAAAAACATGTGCATATTTGTGAATGAAAGTATTACCAGTTTAGCTACAATAAACCAAATCATACTTTGTGACACACAAAAAGTTTAATAATGGATGAAAGTCTATTGCATAAAGTGTGAAAGAAAATTCTTTGACATGTATAAAATAACCAAAAACAAAGTTTTAAAAAAAATGAAAAAGAGTGAAACAAAAAAACCCAAAAAATTGCACTACTCAATTACCAACATATCAACACATGAAAGAAAACATGAAATCCATGGACAAAATAAAAGTAAAATGCAAAAAAGACAAAAATAAAAATAAATAAATAAATAAATTGCTCATTGAGCAATAAGAAAACACACGAGGTTGCATTCTTCATTTTCTTTGCACCACAATTTTTTTATCCCACACACTAAGTTCACTTCATTGGAATAACTTGTGACATTGTTTGATGCACATGGATAGAAGCATCACTAGATGGACATGTTATAAGACTTCAATTTCAAAATCATCTATAGGGCTATCACATGGTGAGTGTGGATGCATTAGATAGAAATCATGCTTGGGTAACAAAAAATGATGATTTGTTTTTGGAATTTTTTTGAAACATTAAATGGGTATTGACTAGGGCAAATAAAAAATAGCTTGGATTCAAGAAAGAAGGCGGAAAAAAAGGAGCATGGTTCATCTTGGTTAGTATTTTGGAATTAATCATTTTTGGGTTATTAATTTCAATGATTTGTTTATGGTTAATCATGGTATGAAAGAAGCCAATGCACACATTGAACTTGTGAGGGATGCCAGCACTACATATTGAACATCGTGAAAGTCATGTGGAGATTTTCATAGAAGACCATTTTTTCTCAATGAAGGAGTTGTTGATTGAAAAAGGTGTTGACCCATCAAAAATAAAATTATCACACCATTCTAATAATAACAACTAAACCTAGTGCTTGAAACATAAGATCATGGTGACATCAATATGTTATACAATGTCATACTTATCATCCAAATTGCTAACTTGTGACAGGTTGATACAAATATTGTGAAATGCATAAAAGTTCAAACTGCAAAGGCTAAGTGTTGGCATTGTTGTTGCAAGAGTTTAGATGTGTCATGTTGCTAGCATTGAAAGATTCAAGCTATTTGTATGATTTTTTTGTATTGGATATAGGTTCATTTTCAACTTTCAAACCTCCCATGTACGAAAGGTTGCATTCACTTGTTGATTCTTGAACTGACAAGCATGCGAAAGTTGTTGTATGTGCAAAAATCCACACTTCATGAAATATATTTTGCAAAGGTATTGGTTTGATTACCATGCCTTTTAGGCTGGAAAAGGACTATAGGAAGGTCATAAACTAACATAAGTAGGTACAAAATGATCAAAACCAACCATTTAAAATTGAGCATTAGAAAAACATTTTAATATCATGCAACATACTTGTGTGGTGTAGGATCACATGTAAATGATATATTTCTAGAAATATCAATTAATTTCAAGATATTTGAACATATTCAAGGGTTTGATATAACCATTGACCCTTCAATCAACACAACACATGAAGACTAAAAACTAACATAAGTAGGGAAGAAATGGTTGAATTGGCCATTTAAGATTGAACATTAGAAACAAGCTTTTATCATACATAACATTTATCAACCTCATCATATAAGAACCAATAAACAAATAAATATAGTTATAATAAATTATAGTATAAGCTTGATGATTAGGTTTATATCCTTGAACATGTTATTCACATATTCACTTTTCATCCATGAGTGATGAAATTTCATCACTCATCGTTTATTTTTATAATGGTTATTCAAAAAAATTGAAAACTTGTTATGGACAACCATATGGAATGTTGTCCGGAAACTCTCACAATCCCTACTTTTCCTTCAACAATCGTAAAGTCAAGATGTAAAATAATTAATTACCTTAAGTTCAATCAACACTAATTTTGGGACATAAACCTTGTGACTTAGCTTTTTACACATCTTTCACCCATGGATCACACTTTGCATAATTCCATGTTGTTATTCAGTTTTTGCAATTTTTGTGCTTCATTGGGACCAAGGTTTCCTTTGTGCAAAATTTTCACCATTTGGCACCAAAAAAAAAAAGGCTTTGCAACTTATATAAAGGATTTTTCAAAAAGAGTGGCCCAAAGTCATCATATTTCGATGAAAAAAAGTTGAATTTGCCCTATTAAGATCAGAGGTTCTTCTATATAATGAGGTTTGAAAACAATTCTACTTTTCTCTCCAACCTCTAGCCAAATTTGACTAAGTATTATTGTGGATGATCACCAATCTACATACCTCACAAAGTTGAAAAACCAAATTTAAAAAAAATTGAAATGAACATTTAAAAAAATAAAAATAAAGTAAAATAATAAAATAAAATAATTGAAAAAAAAACCCTTGTTGGGATTGTGTTCAAACTTGGACAACATATAATTTGTCATAATTCTCATGCTCCTAATCAATAGTTCTTTTGCCTTTGAGAACAAAAGCAACCATTTTTAACTCATCTCAATATGGCTATTAAGATGGAGCAACTGAATGGCACCAAATGAATATCATGTGAAATTCTAACCTTTGTGAAAACCTCTTTGGAGCATGAAAAAGAAGGAGGATGAATCCAAAGAGAGATTGTTTACCTCGAAACTTCCACATAAAGATTATTCTAGACATATTCAATTTGAAAGAATATAACCAAATTTCAAAACATTCATATATTTAACTACATACTCTACATTGCAATTTATATGATGTTTTGTATATGATATAAAATTTACAAAATTCCAAGGTAACTATGAATACTGAAAGTTAACGAAAAAAACACACTAAAGATTCTTATGAGTTGATTGTTGAAATGGCAGAGTAAATGACATACTCACACAAGATTAGTACATTGCATTTTGTAAGTTGTGCTCTTCATAGAGTTCAATTGGGCATAAGCAAACTGATGCATCATTACAATAAACTGGAGGATGGATTTGGGTGGAAAATCTATTTCCAACATAGCACAAAATGGAGAGATATTTTGAGTGTGGGTTCACTCTTCCACACTTCAACCACACTTGGACAGAAATGCAAAGCAAGCTGAAACAACTGCAGTCAGTGGCTTTAGGTAATATCCTGTCATAACTCCTTCCATTGACAGGACAGAGGAAAACTTGCAGCAGGAATGAGTCTTCCAACAACTATGGTTGGATAAGGGCAAGTAGGGGGAAGATGGTAAGCTGAGGAACATCAGGAATTGCAGATTTGTAGGATGGAATGACAAAATGAGCAAGAGAAGAGCTTTTCCAATATTCCGTTTTATTATCTCTCTAAAAGCATTTTCAACAGAAGATTCAAAATCAAAGAAAAAACTGGTGATAGGTTTGAGATTGTGGCATACAGGCAGAAATTTAGATAGAGATCAGGCTGCCCCTCTGCCTTCTTGGTCCAACATTTGTCTACAGAGTCCATGCAGATGATAAGTAGGGACTAGAAAGTCTGACACAGGACATGGAAAAGGTTAGTAATCTTTTGTAACCATACTCATTTGCTTCTGTTCCAGTGTCATTTGCTACTGTTCCAGTGTCATTTGCTACCAATAGTCTTTGTTGCCACAAACCAGACATTAACTCCAACAGTAACATTCCTGAAATGTTGCTTGAGGTCACATTTAAATCAATGGGATTACATCACCTGAAAACTCTTTCTCAGAACTGGGTAGCTGTTATGTCAAATAACATATGGGCAGCTTTACCCACAATTCAACAACTCAACTACGCTTTTTTCTATTTTGCCATCGCCTGATCAAAAGTCACAGCTTCAACTTTGTCCTGCACCTAATGTTTACTTACAGAATGAACTACCCAAGTTACAAATTAAGCCTGAGAGTTCAGCCAGAAGGCAAGATATTGTCCAATACTGTTCCTAACACTCAGAATTGTCAGAAGCCTGATAGTCAAGAAAATCTCAGGGGATATGTTAGTGTGAAAAGCTGGAGAGGATATTATGGGTAGTGAACAAAGTAAACAAAATGCACAAATGCCCAGTGAGACACCTGCATCAGGCAGCAGAGTCACCAAGCTGGTCACGAAGTCTCATGTGTCATAGTCTGAATTGATTCCAAAGATGCGAACTTTGTGCATGTTTGGGAACTTGGCAATGACCAACCAAAACACCGCAATTGTATTCAGTATCAGAACTGGATTCCTGTAGTCTGTGGTATGTGATGCTATCAGATACCTGTCATGCCACACCATGAACAGTCAATCACTAAGTACATCCACTATGGAGATTCACCAATTTCAGCCATACAAGCAACCAGCTAGTTTAAGCTTTACCTTCTGTTACATGACCACCAGCAACACCAGAAAGAGACAGATAGGAGCAGGCTTCAATGACCCACAGAAAAACCAAAAATAATAATATTAAATCTTATAGGTATTTAGATTTTCTCCATACTCACAATTTACCTGAACTTGAAAAGGATTGAGTAGACACCAGATAACAAGGTTTTAGACATTTCAGATCCAACAACATATCAGCAAACGGGAAACAGATGAGAAGCACCACTTAGAAAATACAGAAAAAACTGTGCAATGGTTCAAAAAATAGCAAAAGTCAAACACATGTTCTGTGAACTTCAACAGCAATATTTATGATAGAGACCAGCTACCATAACATCCACAATCAACTCATCAGGAGTGAGTGGGAGTCCACTATCATGCATTATCCAACATACTGAGATTCTGTCACAAGACCGGTGAGTAACAGCAAGACTCATTAATGAAATCTTCCATTCTTAAGCAAACCCCTTGCTTGTTCTGATAAATCTGTGAAGAGTAACCGTTCTCATCAGAAGACAAAATAAGCATGCCATTTGAGCTTCCAAGCCCTCTTTTGAGCAACAAAGTGTAAGAATCTACAAAACTGACTATTGATTACTGCAAATTTGGCAGAATCAGAAATTAAACTACACACAAGCCACCTGAACCATGTTCATCATTCATACCTGCATATCCTGACTGAGGATGCTTGTAAAAAATGAGAGTGTTTTAAGCCCTCTGACTGTTAGGTTATTACCAGACCCAAAATATTTGAATGTGGAGCATGAGAAATACAAGTTTACAGAATGAAGGATTTAGGGTACATGCCACTGCCAATAGAGTCCTTGTCTAGATACATGAAGTCAGAGAAATCAGGGTCATCAGGAACAAGGATTGTCTAGAAGCCTTCTTCCTAAGGATAAATAGTAAGAAAAATTGGACAAAACTAACACTTGAAACTCAAACAAACAGGTGGAAATTAATTAAAAGACTGCACAATAAGTGCCCATTGGACTACAAATGGACTGCTAGCCTAAAGACTGAGGAAAACATGAGGAAGAAACCTCTATGAGGAAACCTAACCAAGACGGTAAATCTGTAGCTTCTGCTACCTTGCACTGTTGAGAGAGTCAATAGACCTTAACTTCATCTTACTCTTGGACCAAACACATTTGAAAATAAGGGCTATTCCCTGAACCAAAAAAAAGTCAAATCACAGGACTCAAGCATTCGACCAAGTCTCACATACATAGTCACATTATTACTTCAAATCAAGGCATGTATATACCCTATCAAAAGAACTAGTTACAATGATTGAGAGCAATATCGTCATCAGAACTAAGAATTTCTCAGTATGTCAGATCTATGTCAAACTGAAAGGATTTGAGAGATAACCTAATAATACGGTTATATAGGGATTTCAGATGTGACAACATAACAGCAACACATCAGCAAGCATGAAAAAGAGGAAACCCAACTGTAAGGAACAGGGGGAAAAAACCAAATACTGAGGAGTGGTTTGAATAATAGGTCATATGAATATTCAGAGAGCTTCAACCACAACCTGTATCATATTGACCACCTACCATAACATCCCCACGGACTGCATTAGCAGCCAGCAGTGTGAAATATTAATGAACACACAGAGTTTAGGTCACAAGACCTGAACTAATGGGCAAACCCAGCCATGATGCCGACTAGCTCACCAAACACTAAAGGGAGAAGGAGAAGACCTAAAAGACCCAAGAATGATAGGAACAAAACAGAAGAGAAAGGAAAAACCAAAGAAAAGAAACCAAATGAGTAAATAGAATGAAAAGAGCAAGAAACAAGATGGAGAACTTTTACAGCATGAACTGTTGTGAACAAAGTGAGCTTTGCAAGTTACTGCAATTGAAAGCAAGCCATAGCAAAGTTCACACTTTCATAACAACCCATGAGAACACAAACTCTCACCCAGTCCCACAGAACTCAGGTAGAGTTATGAACAACTATCGAAGAAAATTCATGCAAGAGAAGGTACTCAGAACAAGGAAAACTGTGTATATTCTATTTTTGTATCTGGAAAAATCCATGATGCCCAAGATGAATTAACTTGACAAGCAGCTGGTGCAGCTGCATTTGATGGGACTGAGCTTCACGTGACCTTGTCTTAAGCAAACAAATTTATGGCTACACTCAGAAACAAGCAGCATCCTTGGATACAGCAGCTCCAAAAAGTCAGCATTTGTTTATAGTTCAAATAGTTCCCATAACACATCTAGACAAAGTGAGACACTAGTCTTCCCACTAGTAGAAGTTTGAATAGCCATCAAGTGTTTGCATTGATGTGAACGGAGGCCTTTCAGCCAGCAAAGAAATGAAAGTTCTGTAAAATGGATCTCATCTATAAAGACCTACAGGGTCACAATGGAGAGTTTTTGCCTGCTTTGAGAACAGAAAGTTGTATCATACAGGTACTGAGACAAACAAAAATCAGGGTTTGGCTGAAGCATTAAGATCTCTAAGCTGTATTGATAAGCTACAGTGACAGAGCAGACTTCTATGGCCACAACCTATCATCCATCTGAACAAAAAATTCTTGTTTTAACACTAGGACTACAATGCACAAAACTTGCTCAAAAATTTATATTTGCAAGAATGGGACTATGATGTATAAGTCCCTTGATCAGGGTTCCTGAGATGCACAATGGTTCTTTACAGTACACTTAAGCTTCAGTCTGGACTTTGTTATTCCAGTAACCACAGAAGACAACAAAGGAATAGGAAGCCTCTGATTACTTTGCAGCAAATAGCTCTTCTTGATAGGGTATTACTAACTTTGAAAAGTGTTGCTTTAGCTAGTGGGAAGTCTTAATCATGCACATGACTGAAACATATGTCTGGAAGCAACTAGGAAGGAAGCAAATACTAAAAAATGTGAGGACCTTCATGCACACAAATCAGGGAGGAGAAAGAGGAGAGAACACATACAGGACAACAGGAACAACAATCAGAAACTTGCGGTTGCGAGTATGCTGCCGGCCATTGTCTACTTGCTCCCACCAAGTCAGTTTGGCATAATCCCCTTGATCCTCAGCAAATGGTGTGCCCTTTTTCCAGTGGAAGAAACGGTAGGTCACCTGCATCATCCCATGTTTGGCTCACATACATCAGCCTACAAATACATAACAAGAATTTGCAATCTTCCAATACTGCAAATACTTCCATTTGGAAGCTCATTAACACCATGAGGATTGATCCGATGAAGACTTGACAATCAGTACATCAGTTCTACATTGTGAGCTACCTTTTTGTCTGAGAAAGCACTTCTGGATACTAACAATTGGATGGTGAAACAACTGATGCCTAGACAAAATGTTGACAGATGTGATCTTATGATGACCTAACCACATGAGGAGAATCCCTTGGAGAAAGGACATAAAAGAATGGCAAAATGTCATCAATGATCCTGAAGATCTAGATTCCAACAATCACTATGGGAGAAGCATAATGGATGCTAAAATTTTGTCCACAATACTCAAAGTCCCCTATGTTTGAACCGCTAATTGAGCCAGTGTCTTTGATAATAGCTGGTTTGGAAATTGTGGATGCACAACTTGCAAGGTGAGCAGGGATCCTCATGACTAGTACTGGCTACATTACTTGAAAATGCATATAGTACCGTCGAGCATACACTTTGCTGGATACGAAAACGATACTCGCAAGGTCGCCAAACTTCTAGGTTACCTTGGAAAGCAAAAGAAAACAGAGTGAAGAAGAAGAAGAAGAAGAAAAAGAAGGCAGGTCCTTCTTCGAGATCAGCCGGGGGAGGGGTGGAGGGGGCAGTTGGACTTACAGCGAAGTGGCCGAGGTTCACAACAGTCCAGGCAGTTCCAGCGTCGCATCCAAAAACGGAGAGTATTAGAAGCCAGGAGATGAAGATGATGAGGATGTAGGTAGTCCACACTCCCGGATACTGAAACCACGACGTGTTCTTGTTCACATCCGGTGGCGTCAACACCTTCACATACATTCCCCCAACACCTCTGCTCGCATCCATCGTGTCCCGCAACCTCACTTCCCCCTCTCCCCCCGACCTCCTCTCCCTTGTTTTTGTGTGCCCACTTCCTCTCTGCCAATCCCCGTTTTCTCTTCTCCTTTTTTCCTTTCCCACTTCGCTTCGTGTTCTTCGTCTTCTTCTTCCCGAATTCTCTTACTTTTTCCCCTCTTCTTCTTCTTCTTCCTCCTGCTCTTCGTCTTCGTCTTCTTCTTCCCCGCAACAACGGCAAAGCCAACCCGAGCAAGAGAACAGATCTATTGCCCAACTTTGCGCCGCTTGCGTCCTACACCACCTACTGCCGCAGCGTTAGAGAGGTATGCCGCCTTGCAGCCTCCCTTGACATCTCGACATGTGCTATCTTGGGACCTCAGTGGCCATTTTCCAAATCCTCACCTCGTAACAAAAGCATAAGGTCTGCGGTGGCAGATTATGTCATTTATTTCATTACTAGAACCCCTTGACCGGGAAAAAAAAGCTCTGGGTTAATCCAAGGTCATTAATGTCAATTCAAGACAATTAAAAGTAATGAGTTTATTTACATTTTTTAATTTATTTTTAAAAATAAAAATAAAAATTCAAAAGATAGATAATATAATGTTTTTTTAATATGATGTAATGCATGATGTAAACATATGTATTAAACCTTTTTTAATTCGATTTTTTTTAATAGTTGCAAAATTCAACTAGTACAATGATGACGAATAAATTCATATTCATAATATTAATAAATCCCATTCCAATCAAGTAAATAAAAAATCCCAACAAAAAAAAAGAAGAAAGAAAAGAGAGAAATTTTAAAAACCATATATGATGATGTCTTCTTTTATTAAGTTGAATCAACTAGACTACAAATGGATTTTTACACAAAGAATCAAGTATTCTATGTTTTCTCCTAGGTTCATATTAGCTTCAAGCTTTTTCTAGGTCCATTGTAGTGAGAGAAGATTGTTCAATTATTGTTGGAGCTATTACGTATATCAAAATAATTGGGATCAATTGTTTGGATTCTCATGTGTGTCAAGATTATGAAGGATGTTATTGGAGTTAATGTACATCAAGTTGTGCAAAGAACATGCCTATTCATTCCAACAATGTCCTACACACAATTATATTAGCATTCAACAATGTGGAAGTTAATAAGCAATAATATTTTTCACATTAATATATTTATTCTAAAAATATATTATTATCATAATTTTCAAGAGTTTTCTATGGACGTTGCTCTATTATTAAATTGCTATAAAATAAATTGCAAAAAGCCAAAAGCAAGAAAGGTTACTAGAAAAAAGCAAAGCCAAAAAAATTGGAACTTTGAATTTGACCACGCTTTGTGAAAATAATGTATTTTGAAGAAAGCAAGGCATTCGAATTAAGTATATACTTAAGTTTAGTTACTTCAAAATACACCACATTGTGGGACCTCTTCTTTTTGAATGTTTGCCTCTCGTATCAATAGTTTTACACTAAACAATTACAATGAGATGACTCATATTTTTGTCAATAAAAGTCTTATAAAATCTAATATTATTTATAATAGTTCCCAAATCCCCAAATTGAACTTTTGATCCATCCATGTTCTCTCCATTCTCATTCACTACTTCTATTCTATTGTAATTACCAATTTTTTTCTTTTTTAAAGATTGACCAATTTCATTCTTTTCATCGTCAAATGAAGGTCTTAATAATTTCTTTGAAAACATAAGACCATTATCTAACTCTTGATTGATAGTCCATGTAGATTTTCCTCCCACAAAAATTTAGATGATATCTAGTTTAGTAATTCATAATAATCATCTAAATAAAAGTTTTTTTGCAAAGTGATTGAATGTTTTGCTTTGCTCTCATCATTACTGAATTTTCTTAAGTTCCCCTTTTCTCCTAATTTTACATAATTTTCAATTCCAACAAAAGTTACAAAATTTTCTTTCTTTGATTCCTTGTTTGCTAATGTGGAATGAAACCTTATTTTGAATCCCACCTTGATGAATTCATAATTTTTGATATTCAAAAAGTGAAAGTTCATTATTTAAAAAAAATTCATATTGTTCTTCTACAATTGCCATCGTTATGAAGTTTTATGTCATATACAATGCAAAAGACATACAAGATAAGATTATAGTAATGGTCTTTTAATATAATAAACAAATGTTAATTAACTTCCTAAACCACCAAAACTTCCATCTTATGGACCTACCTTGTCAAAGCTTAATTAGTACCTTTGGTGTAACCATTCCACCCTCACTTCATTTGTTAATTTTGATATCTCATGACTAGAAGCATGGTTTTTGCTTGGTCTACAATCATTTCCTATTTCATTAGTATGTTGTCCCAACATTGCCAACCCAAAAAAGTGCACATGAAATTAACACTTAAAAATGCCCCAAGTTGCATTTTATCAATTGCACATTGCTGATTTTTTTTTATAAATGTTCACCTCACATTTTTATTGTTAACACTTGAGGCTACAAACAACATAAACTTTAAAAAAACTATAATTCCAAGCTAACCCCAATGATCAACATAATCTTCCAATTTCCAATCAATAACATACAATATGCAAAGTTAGTGCATTCTATAAATGTTTACATGAAAAATCAAAGTGTCATACAACACAATGCAATTACTATTATACAGACTATACGTGTATGCCTGCACCATATCAGAACCCATAGACTTGCTCATGTGCAAATCCAAAAAAAATTAGTTGGTGCAAACATCAAATCAACGATACATTTGGGAGATAGCTATATGCTAAGAGAAAAAACACATGGAACAAAAAAGTAGCAAGCAAATATCTACAACACAAACCTTCACCAATCCTCTTGTGAATGGTAAAGAAGAGTTAGCTTGCAACGATCTAACCCTCCACATTGGAAAGCCAATTTCATGTTGTATAATCAAAAAATAGAATTTTAGTTAAAGAAGAGGGGGTTTACATTATTGTGAATGGAGTGGGTGGAACCATCAATCACAAACAACTTCTTTAATGGAAACTTGAAGGATGATGACAACTACTTTATTTTGGCACACTACTTTTCGATAGGCAACTGTTTTATGACATCCCAACCATACCCTCACATAAACAAACAAAACTTCCAATTATGTATGATGCATGAATAATCTACCCTAATTTAACCTTTTTAAAGTATTTCAAACTCCTTGACTACATTTATTCCCATTGGTAACTTTACTAGCAATGGCTAAACATGTATACCAGATGTTCAATATATGAATATGTAGTTTTGAAATTTGGATCCCTAATGTGATTACCTTGATGAAAATTGCGATGGATGAAAGGACCACAACAACACATTTTGGGTTTTGTAGCTAACTTTTATAATTACATATTAGTTAAGAAGGATATATGTGACTAGCGACTAATGAGTTGTTAAACCCATGTCGTTTCACCCATTTAGTCGTAAGGGATGTTCAATTGCAAAGCCCAATCATCTTAATGATTAGGATTTTAAATTTTTTTATAATAATGAAATTCCATATCATCATTAACCTTGGTATGATGTGTAAAGTGCATGCCATTTCGATTTAGTCATTTTATTCTTCTAAATGTTACAAAAGACGCCTTGATGGATGGATGACATGTGTTTAAAATCTATAAACATGTTATGAATCATTGCACATGATTATCACAGATGATAATTCAATGGGGTTCATTCTTTTAAATGTTCATCCGTGATTTGTATTAAACTTGTACCTAAATGTTAATTTAGTTTCAATTAACTTTTAATCAACTTCCAATTATTTTTAGTTAAGTTTTAATTAAATCTAAGTTAAATCATAGTCAACTTCGAATTAAATATTAGTTAAACTCCCAGTCAACTTTTAATTAACTTTTAATTAACCCTAATTAATTCATAGTTGACTCATAGTTAAATCCTAGTTAACTTTCAATTAACTTTCAATTAATTTGTAGTTGACTTTCAATTAGGAAGGTTTTCAAGAAGCTTATTTACTCAATGCACACATAGAAGCCTCCTTGGAAGCTTCCTTAAACTAGGTCCTCAAAAAGGTATAAGTAAAAATAAGACCCCTCATTTCTTTTAATATGTTCAACACTAGTTTTAAGCACAATCTTACACCATAGCCTTGTCATTTTTTCATGTTCATGTTTGCATATGTTAGTTGAATAAATATTCATTGTCACATTTGTCTTAGTTCTTATGTTCTTGTTTTGAATCACATAATATTGTTTTGTTCCTTATTTGAAAGTTAAAGTTAAACCTTTCCTTTAACCTTTATTCTTGTGACTTTTTGTGTCCTTGACAATGACCAAAAGTCAACCTAATTTAACCCATGTTGCTAACATAGCCAAAAATCAACCTAGCCTGACCTATTTAGGTTAAATAACCCACCCTAACTTGCTTAGCCAAAAGTCAACCTATTTCAATCTAACTAGGCTATGTCAAGGACACAAAAACCCACAAGAATAAAAGTTAAAAGAAAGGTTTAAACCTAACTTCCAAACAAAGAACAAAACAAGATTATGTGATTCTAAAACAAGAACATAAGAACACAAAAACTAAGAACAATAACACAAGATGTGCGAAACAAATGTGGAAATAAATTTTTATTATGCTAACATGTGTAAACATGAACATGAAAAGAACATGACAAGGATATGATGCAAGATCGTGCTTAAAACTAAAAGAAATGAGGGGTCCTACCCCTATTTATACCCCTTTGGGGACCTAGCTCAAGGAAGCTTCTAGGGAGGCTTTTAAATGTGCATCAAATAAGGAAGTTTCTTGGGAACCTTTTTAAATGGGAATCAATTATGAATTAATTAAAACTTCATTAAAAGTTAAATTAGACTTAACTAAAAATCAACTAGGAATTAATTAGATTTAACTAAAACATAATTAAAAGTTAACTGAGACTTAATTATGAGTTAAGTAATATTTAATTGGGATTTAATTAAAATTTAACTAAAACTTAATTAGGACTTAACTAGGAATTTACTAGGACTTAATTGAAAGACAACTAAGATTTAATTGGGACTTAGTTGAAAGTTAACTAAAACTTAATTAAAAATTAGCTAGGAGTTATGGCATCCATCACATGCTAATTACCTATGTTAAAGCAACCTAATTTAGGCTAGGTGGTTTAATTTTAAAATAAATGTTGGACTCCTAGCCCAAGAAGCCTATACTAAACTACCTAACTAAGCTAAGTGGTTTAAAAATCATAATTTGCAAGAATGAAGATTAAACCCTCACCTTCATTTTGGGGTTTAAGTCTTCATCCATCGCACTACCACATTTTGTTATACTAATTAGATTTCACACAAAGTTATAGAGCTCAAAAAAAATTTAAAAATAAAATTAACCTTGGCCACCTTAGGTTGACCTAGGTCAAACCTAGCCTAAACCTAGACCTCCCTAGGTTGACTTTAGATGAACTAGTTTGTCAATCTATACTACTTACTAACCTAGCCTAGGTTAACCTAAGCATTCTTAGGCTAAAAAATAAATTAACTTAAAATAATTATGTCACATCTAGTCGCATGTAGTTGCATCATAGTTGCATCTATTTGCACAAATTTAAAGTGGTTACATATTTGATAAATTATCCTGTAATGAGGCTATTTAGGTTGACTTGGCAAAAAACCTAAAGCTAGGAACCTAAGCAAGCTTACTTGAATTAACCTATTAGTAAGGTAACCTATTCTAAGTATATTTAAACACACTAGATGTAATTTTTTTTTAATGTTTAGTTAAGTATCTTACAAGGTAACCTATATTACAAAGTAAGTTTTTACTAAGTAGCCTACATACATAGGTTAATTTAATAGGTATGTTACCTTAAGCTAGTGTGTTAAGTAATTAAAAAATCAAAGAGTTATGTGTCACCTTTTTCAAAATGACTTTTAATATTGTAGTCATAATTACAAGTTAACACAAAATTGTTTAGTACACATAAACATGCATATGAATTCATGACTTCAAAACTTCATGGCACATAAAAAATTATAGCATATCATGACAAATATTGATGCCATAAATTCAAGACACAAAAACTTATGGTGTCATAAAAAATCATGGATTGCCATGAAAATTTGTGACACCTTGATGCCAAATGGCATGCCATGCCCTCATCACACAAAAAAACAAGCCATTATTAATTGCAAAGGACAATAATAATTTCAACTAGTTAATAAATGAAATTAATTTATCAAATTAATGACATTAATCATGATGTTAAAAAATAGAACCACATCATTTTGTTGGATATAACATGCCATGTCATCATTGTGGGGAGATTAGTCGTTATTAATCGCAAAAGTTATTGCAACTAACTAACAAAAATGAAAAAATAATATGATGATTTACCAAAAAAACCAACAAGTTTTCATATTGAATATAGTTACAAAACCATGATGCCATGTGGCATGTTGATGTCTTTTGCCATTACTTAATGATTGTTATGACTAATTAGTTATAAATGTAGTTGAAAATTTTAATTGTCATTTTTGTGTTTGGTTCAAAGGATAGGATTTGTTTTAGTGAGGGTGAGGGTAAAGTTTTTGCCTTGATGCAACTTACGTTTTGATGCAAATAGCTATATTGAAGGATTAAAAATGATTTCTAACATAGTGACCAACCAATAAATGTTTCATTTTATCCAAAGTAGTGTATGAATCATCATTTTGACTGATAGTCAAGTATTTCATTACCATGTACAATGCCAAAACATATCATTTACATCTAGTCCTATTCAACTATAATCATTTTCTAGTCATTTCTCCCATCGTAGTAAAATAAAACAAGTTGCAAAAGACATGTTTTGGTGTTGATTACACGTGGAATATGCCACATCATCGTGTTGTGAGACTAAAAGTCATGTTATTTTGAATTAACTAATTTTAATTTATTTGAAGCATATTATTACAATTTCAAAAAATAATAATACATCTAAGAAAAAAACCCACTAATTGTCATACTAACTATAGTCGCAAAACCATGACATCATATGACATTTCAATGGCCTTTGCAACTACATAGTGATTTTTGTGACTAAGTAATTATAATTGTAATTGAAAAGGACAATAATCATTTCTTTGACCATTCAAAAAATCGAAATTATGTTGTTGTGAAAATAGTGATGAAATTTGGTTTATTACCTTTTTAGTTGGACACAACTAGCTATGATGAATTATTGATAACTTGATTTTTGGCTTTCCTTTTGGGAAAAAAATAATCTTATCCAATGAAACTAGAAAAAAAATTAGGATTATTTGAATGGAGGAAACTCTCATTCCACAAAAATATGGCATGGAGTTTATGGGTCATCAATACCCAACTTCATATAAAAAGTCAATTCTTCCCTTTTAAAAGAATTTCCCCTTGATTTTTTGTTTTTTTTCAAGTTTTTTTATTTTTTTCCATTTCATTTGTCTACCTTTAAAAAATCATTTGGCGTTTTCTCTCTATATTTTTATGTTTTATTTATCTCTTATATGTTTGCAAGTACAATCAAATTGATAAGCATCCAATAGATAAAATTTTGTATATTATAATCTATAGCAAGTTGAAGGGTAGTTGTTTTTTTCAATGTGACAAAGTTTTCAATGATAAAAGACATTTAAAAAAACCAAGGTAAGTGTTAATGGTTGTTATTTGATTTTTGGTTTTGAGATTTTTTTTTAGCTTAATTTTTTATTCAATATATATATATGTGTGTGTGTGTGTGTGTGAAGAAGTTCATTTTGAAGATAACACATTGATTTGGTTTATGTTGATTCAAATGTTCATTGTCGTGACGTGTAGTGTTGTGACATTTGGTGTCAAAAGGGTGTAAATCCACGGTAAACTTTACTAAACAAAAAGATTAGAACCAGTCAAAGGTATAAATTAATCAACCAAAAAAAAATGCATGCACATAAATATACAATGCACAAGAGGAGGCTAAGATGAAATTTTCATGTATCCCCCCAGACCTGAACTAGGAAAAATGTGGCATGGTTTGAGTAGAAATCAAGGTGTTGTAGGAAAACATGATGAATAGTACTAAATGTTGGCGGGAACTTGAGTGAGCTCTGGCTTGAAGCAGAATAGATGGTATCCACCATTACAATTATCACAAAAAAATCTGATCAGCATCGTCTATCCTTTGACATACCTAACATGGATAATCAAGTGGAGGAATCAAAGTCGATGTGATGATGGTAGGATCCAAGTTCAGCAGGTGACAGGGTGCACAACTTTTGGAGTGATTTTGAATTGTGCGTCTGTCAACTCTTTGTAACTCCAACACACTTGAAGGCCTGATCGGCTTAATCCTTGAGATAGTGTAATCGGAAAAAGTGTATAGAGTATCATTAGGTTGCCATTGGAGATACATAAAGTCACCAACATCAAATTGTCACTATTAGAAATCTTATCGTTTGCAACTAGTCACTATGCAACTAGCATGCAACTAGTTGTCGTTTATAACTATTTCGGTCATGTTTGCAACTATAAATTTGGTATTGTATAATTTTTCAGCCATATGATTGTGTGTGCAACTAGCATGCAACTAAATGTGTACAACATGGACACGTGTCATAAAAATGATGGCCTAAACTTATACATACTTAAATTATTATATTTAATATATATTTACATAGGCTATGTGTAATAATATTATGTGCATGTAGTATTGGGTTAACCCCATGCTAACTTAGGTTAACATAAACTAACCAAAGCTAAAATAACCATGGCTAAACTAACATAGGCTAAATAAACTAAAAAGTTAAATTAACCATGGCTAAATTAAATTAGGCTGAAATTAACTATGTCTAAATTTATTATGCTAAACTAATTATGGCCAAATTAAACTATGTTAAATTAACTATGGCTAAATTTAGTTAGGCCAAAATAATTGTGGTTAAATTAAATTAGGAAAAACTAATTATGGCTAAAATATATTAATTATGGTTAAATTAAGTTAGGTTAAATTAATTATGGGTAAATTAAATTATACTAAATTAAATTAAACAAAAAAAAACAATGGTTTAAATATATATTGCAAGTTTTAAGTTTTATTTGTCAAATATATTTAAATATTTATTTTGGCAAACAATTTTTTTTGATTTGATTTGATTTGGAATCTTTTTCAAAAAAAGTAAATTTGATTAAACAAAAACATTATTGAAAATCAATTAATATGATAATATTAAAATTTTAAATAAATATTCATAATTATCAATTATATATATAATATCAATAGGTATTTTTAATTACTAGTTTAAACTATATAGTAATGTTAAAATCATATTTTCATTAAGTAATCATAATTATTAAAAATATTATAAAATCATCTTTGAAGTGCAAAAGAAAAGGAGTGGTGAAAAATTAACAAGAAGAAAAATAAGAAAACTAAGTTTTCCAAGTTGCAAAACTTCTTCTTTTCTTTTCTTTGGACCCCTCCTACTTTAAAACCTCATAACTTTCCTATTTCTTATTCATTTTAAACGATTTAAAATGCTATAGGAGCGCCATCTGAATTTCTACAAATCATGTTGGAACTTTAATAGCAAAAAAATAACATAAAAAGAACTTTGTGGGTGTTTAAGAATCGGCCTTTGTAGTGTTCATTGGTTTTTTTTTTGAATTTTTGACCCCCTTTACTTTGGGGGCCATAACTTTCTCATTTCTTATTTGTTTTCAACGATTATTAGTGTGTTAGATGCGCCAAGAGGAGGGCTTCAAGTTTTGTTTCGACACAAGAAGCAACAAAGCCCTCCCCCGGCTACTATACTCTAATACATTAGTTGCATTTAATGTGCAACTAAGTTGGTTCATGAAGTTTGTAATGGAATTTTTTATCCCATATCCTTTGGCTTCGAATTCTATTTGGTTCAGTATATAAGTACTAGAAATGAAATTTTACTATCTAGACACCAAGTGGCCATTGGGGATGAGTAAATAAATAAAGCTTGACCTTCATGAAATGGTTAATATTAAAAATAAAATCGCATTATTGTAATCTTACCTATATAGCCTAAACCTACCTATGTACATACTTAAATAAACCCACTTACCTAATAAAATTAAATAACTACCTACCTACCTAGGCAACACGTGTCAACATCTTATTAGCCATAAATTGGATGATTTAAATTTCATTAATTAATATTTTGAAAATAAAAATAGGTGGGCTTTGATTGCCACGTGTCATCATATAATTGGTGTTTAAAATGGACACGTGTTAAATTGTCATGAACGTTCCATGGTGTGCCATGTGTCATCATCTTAGTGGCAGACATTTTAATGATTGAGATTAATCCAATGAATTTTTAATTTTGAAAACACAAAAATAATTAAATAATGACATGTGTCCATAAGCTAATTGTCGAATTTTTAGACACATGTCATATTTTTATTAGTTACATTGTAGTTGCAAGGAAAGTTGCACATAAGATGCAACTACATTTGGATTAATATGTATGGATGAACATGTATATTAACACCGTATATACATGTTGCATACATAGTGTCACATGTAATTGGATGTCATATGCAATTTGTCTTATGTAACTACACAAATTTGCAGTTGCATGTGTCGCATGCAACTGAAATTTAGTTGCAAATGACAATTGCAAAATCCAAAAATTCTAATAGTGTGTCTCTCCTTAGGTTTGTAATTGCCACCTCATGTGTGTGCATGTCGTAAGGTGTTTCAATGTTGTGCAATGGACAAGTTTTCCATGGCCATGGCCAAAACCCTCCTGAATAGAGCAACCCTCATTGCAATGACCTTAGCCTAAGTGGCTGGGGAGTCCAAGTCCACAACCTGGTCCATTTGAGTAGTAATGGAGGAGGGTGGAATGGGATGTCTCCCAAAAAGTAGAAAGTAAGGAGCGACATGTGACAAAAAGGCATGTTCGGACATCCTGTAACCCATGGCGATGTAAGGTAAGCCCATGTCCCAATCCTTTTTGTTCCCAGTGAAGTAAATATTCTAAAGTCCCTTCTTGCATGTTTAAACCATCCTCTCTACAAGGCCATTAGCTTGGGGATGATCCTTTGAAGTCTGGTGATGGTCAATGAGAACATGATCAAATAGGTATTAGAATTCTCCTTTGAATTTTGATTGTTGATCAATAAGGCACTTAGCACAAGCCCCAAACCTACTTAGGACCTATTGTAAGAAAACTTAGCTAGTGCTACATGATGATTTGTCTGGCAACGTAACTGACGCGCTCCCAAGCTCCTTGATAGACTCAAATATGAGTATGAAATGAAAATAACGAAAGAGCAAGGAGTTGGGGCACACTCCCTGGCTAACAACACTTTGGGGGTAGAGGGGCGTGTTGGAGCTCTGGGATGGGACTAGGAAGATTGACAAGCACATAATCACTCACATAGACTTGCACAAAACCAAACAACAAGTTGGTCAATGCATAGTTAAAGCACTTTTGGTGTTAGGACGAGCCACGAGTAAACTCGGACTCATAAGATTTACCACGACCCAGACTTGAGGGAAGCCACCACCTTCCCCCTTATAGTATACTTTGTGCCTCTCCACGAGGCTCACATCCAAATGACATTTTGTTCCAGGACTCCCAAATGGGAGTCTTGAAATTGCCAAAGTTGGGTTTCCTGTGACTTTGAAGGCCCATAACTTTGCATGAAGACCTTCGATTGAGATAGGTATAAAGCAAAGTTGTATCCCTTGTTTAGAGCTTTCCAACTATATGTCGCACGCCACCTGGACACACGGAAATCGGGTCGATTCTTGACTTTTAATGGTCGGGAGTTAAACTGCCAATTTGACTCTTGGCCCTTTTTTTGGCCATAACTTGTGTTTTAGATGTCCAAATGGGTCATGCGAACCCATTTTGGACATCTACGTTTCAATAGGTTTCCAATAATATAAATAACTCCTCAATCCATTGATTTTTGGGCCTTTATATTGCTCTCTGAACATTCAGGAGACCATTGGGACTCCAACTCCCAAGGTGGAAGCTCCCTTGAGAGTGTGAAGGTTCATTCCCTCACACTTTCTTTCACTCCTGGGCTTCTTTTTTTGGCCCGCAACCTTGCAAGCCCTTGCCTTGGTCGCGAGCCCAAGGTTAGGGGTTGTGACAATAACAAGCTTGACTCACTTTGAAAAATGCTCAATCATAATCATGATGTAGACATTATCCCTGGAGGTTTGTGGTAACTTTTGAACTAAAACACATGACTAGCGATAGAATATGCCCTGAATAGGGAGTGGAGAAAGCGTGAGTTATCAAAAAGAGAAGGAAGTTATCACTCTATCACATTGTTCACACCTAGCAATGAAGTTTCGGACTTGAGCATACATACTTTTCCAATGGTAATGAGGAGCGAAAAGGCTATAAGTACGCTTAACTCCAAAATGTCCAAGCTCTGAGTGTACCTTTTGAATAAGACCATGTCGTTCATGTGGTGGAAAACCACTATGTCGCCTTGTGGTAAGCATCGGACAAGGTGATTGTCCCTCCATGAGTAACGTTTGGACCATTGTTATATGCGATCCAGATGACTTGATGTAATTTGGGAAGGGTATTCCCCATGCTAAAAAAAACTTAGAGTGTCCAAGTCCTCCCATATATCCACAATGGGATGTTCAACTATGTTACATTGTAGTAGTGCAAAATAATTGGATGCATAAGATACATGTATTGTTGGAATTTGGTCGAAATCTTGCCTGGCTTTTAAGAAATCTTCAGAGGTAGTGAGGGGTCTCCACGACATGGTATTCGTGTTTTGATGTGTAATACTAAGTCAATGAATAACCTTGAATTCATACTCCTGAAGTATAAGTGCCCAACGAACTAACTTACCAGTAAAATTGTAGTTGGTCATCAACCACTTGATAGGATGGTGGTCGATATACAAAGTGAACTTGGTGCCATAAAGATAGGGCCTGAAAAGTATGACAGCCCATACAACAACAAAACACCCCCCCTCGTATGAAGAGTAGTTGCTCTCAACATTGTTGTTACTTCGAGATGCATAGGCGATAACATATTCCTTGCCTTCCTCATAAGTTGGCCAAGAATAACACCAATACAAAGAGCACTTTAATTAATGTGTAGAATGAAAATTTTGTTGAAATCATGTCTTCTTAGAATGGGGAACTTTGAAAGTTTTTCCTTGAGTGTGTTGAAAGCTTCATGAGCCTCTTCACTCCATGTCCAAGCAACATCCTTCTTTAACAATGCATAGAGAGGATGAACAATAATACTAAAGTCTTGGACATAAATCTTATAATAATTACATAGTCTAATGAAACTCCTCAAAGTGTGAAACATTAGTAGGATTGGGCATCTCCAAAATGGTTACTACTTTGGCCCAATGAGCCATAACACCATTTGGCAAAATTTTGTGTCCAAGGTAGACTATTGAGGTGATAGCAAATGCACATTTTTTAGGATGGATCTTCATATTGACTTCATGGAACCTTTTGAATAACTCCTCAAGATGAACTAAGTGTTGCAAGAGTCCCTTTTTATGCATTAGGACGTCATCTATGTAGCATTTCAAGAAATCTACCCCTTCAAGAACCTGGTCCATGATTTGCTAAAAGAAGAAAGGTGTATTCTTTAATCCAAAAGGCATCACAAGCCATTCCCACAACTTGTTGCTTCCATGGAATGTCATTTTCTTACAATCCTTCGTAACGAGCATAATATGGTTGAAGCCTTGCCTCAAATCCATAATTGTGAAGATGTTTGAGTCTCCAATGTTATCAGGGATGGGCATGGGGTACTTGTCCTGAGGTGTAACTAGGTTTAAAAGCCTATAATCCCCGCACATCCTTTTCTAAGTCCATAATCCAATTGAATCTTTTTTTGCTAGCATTATTGTAACGACTATGAAATTAGAACTTGATGGCTAAATGAGACTAGTCTCATGGAGCTCTTTGCATCTTTCATCTACCAGTTCCCACTCATGCTTGCTCAACTTATGCTTCCTTCGATAAATGGGTGTTTTATTTGTAAGGTCTATAGAAAACTACATGGTCTTACACCTACCTAAGTCTTTCATTGAGAATGTGAACACATTTTCATACTTAATTAGCAAGTCCATGACCTGGTCTCTTTCCTTCTTGGTGAGTTGGTTCCCCATAATGAAAGGGTAGTTAGAAACACATGGAATGGAGTTGGAAAATGTGTTTGAAGAACTTGGTGTATTGGGCTTTCCACTATCCAATTGCATAGATTTGTAGAAGGTTGTAATTGTTTATCTATAAGTCCATCTACCTTTAGGTCTATTAGAAACAACTTGAGTCAAATTACATGGTACCTCCTCCCCCCCAACATTAAGAGTGAAGTGTAGAATGTTGAAGATAGACATGTACTTGATCAGGGTGCCCAAAGGTGAAAACAACAGAAGGAGAAGGAGTTGGGTTACATTTTTTAGCTCGTAACACTTTAGGGGTAGAAGGGCGTGCTGGAGCTCTGGGATGAGGACTAAGAAATATGACAAGCAAGTCAATTATTCACATGAACTTGAAAAAACCAAACAACAAGTTGGTTAGTGCGTAATTGGAGCACTTTTGATGCACAAACGAGTCATAGGCATACATAGACTCACAAGATTCACCATGGCCTGGACTTGGGGGAAATCACCACCTTCTCATTATAATATTCTTTGTGATTAGCCACAAGGGCTACATCCACATGTCATTTTTTCCTAGGACTCCCAACTTGGGAGTTTTGAAAATTTCGAAATAAAAAATTTCGTGATTTTGAAGGCCTATAACTTCTTTTGAAAACCTCTGATTGAGATGAGGTCTAAAGCAAAGTTGTAGCCCTTATCAAAAAAATTCCAACGATATGTAGCACAAAATTTGTATGTAAGTAAATCAGGGCGATTCTTGATTTTTAGTGGTCGAAAATCAAATTGGCACTTTGACTTCCAACCTTTCTTTTGGCCATAACTTGTGTTTTAAGTACTCAAATGGGTCATACAAGCCCATTTTAGACATCTAAATTTCAAGAGATTTTCAATGGTATAAGGAAATTTTTAATCTAATGAATTTTGACCCTTGAAATTGTTCTATGAAAATTCAAAAGTTCATTAAAACTCTAACTCCCCAAGTGGGAGCCCACTTGGGAGTGTGTGGGTTCATTCCATCACACTCTCTTACACTCCCAAGACATAAAGTGTGACTCATGGGCTTCATTTTCAACTCACACCTTTGCAAGCCCTTGCTTTGGTCGTGAGCCCAATGTTAGGGTCACGACAAAAATGTTCAAAAACACAAGGAACCATTGAAACATGACCAATGATGTGAATTCCATTAACTATCAAAGGGAATAAACATGAGGGGAACACTACTACATATTGTGCCTTTTTGCAAAGGGCCAAACCAAAAATCTGAAGGTTTTGCGAAAGAAAAAAAAAACGTGAAGGGTTTGCGAAGGAAAAAAAACCTGCC